>Ga0209091_10000764_pt1 | contig 30239 bp, 22 predicted proteins | sample ArcticOcean_MG_C_6_FD_187438 | JGI IMG/M metagenome (GOLD analysis project Ga0209091, IMG submission 187438) | Marine microbial communities from western Arctic Ocean - ArcticOcean_MG_CB8_128 (SPAdes) (version 2) | ecosystem: Environmental > Aquatic > Marine > Oceanic | place: Arctic Ocean...
AAATATCTAGTTCGGTCCAATTTGAAATTGGGAATACACGAATAGATTCTCCAGGGTTCTTTCGTGAATTGTAAATGTTCCAAAGTTCAGGACGTTGTCGTTTTGGGTCCCAGTGGTGGCTCTCATTTCTGAATGAGAAAATTCTCTCTTTCGCTCGAGATTTCTCTTCGTCTCTACGGGCTCCTCCAAATGCCACATCGAATCCATGAGCATCCAATGCTTGCTTTAGCCCTTGGGTTTTCATCATGTCTGTATGCATTCCCGAGCCATGAATGAAAGGATTCATCCCCATCTCTTTGCCTTCGGGATTGATGTGTACAATTAGTTCAAGCCCCAAATCTTCAGCCATTTTTTCTCTGAACTCAATCATTTCAGAAAACTTCCACATCGTATCGATATGCATTATTGGGAACGGTGGCTTAGCTGGATGGAATGCCTTCATTGCAAGGTGAAGCATTACGGCAGAATCCTTGCCAACAGAATAGAGCATTACTGGGTTTTCAGCCTCTGCAACAACCTCTCTCATGATGTGGATAGCCTCGGATTCCAATCTTTGAAGATGAGTCATTCTATCCTGCATACAATCACCTCAAGCAGACCTACGGGCGTTGACCTCATTCATCAAGGCTGGTATCTCTCCCTTCGGGAGAGCGTCGATGCCACCAGCGGTTGCCCGTCCGCCACCACCAAATATTGCACAAAGTTCTCCAATGCCGCTTTCACCACGCATTGAGACTTGCAAAGTGTCACCTTTATCGATTGCAATAACATGAGGGCCCAAGCCTTGAGCATTGATTCTGTGAGCCATTACTCCAACTACACGTCGAGCCCATGCTTCATTCGGCAACAGATAGATTCCATCGACATTTTCAATGGATTCAGCGTTTGACATGTCTTCTGCAAAGCCACGTTGTAATTTCATGAAAGCGGGGGTGCTCATGAATTGCTCAGGCGTCTTAGATTCTAGGCACTGCATCAATAATTTTTCAGGATGGAAATGTAAATCGGAAAGATCGGCACCATATCCATTGTAATTGAGTAACTCCCCCAATTCTTTGTACTCTGGTTTGGAAGAATGTTCTGACAAACCATCCCCGTGTAGAGCGACCTGGGCCCAATCTGATTCCACTTGCAAATACGATTCGACAATTTTTGCAGTACAAATATTCGATGAGGTGTCGATATTTGCTTCCATGCCGTTAATTGGGTCACCTGCTAAATGATGGTCAAACCAAGTTATTTTGAAGCCGTTTTCGCAAAGTTCTGTAGCTCTACTATGGTTTCTTGCTAATGAGATATCCATCACTACAATTTCATCGCCGTACACAGGATGTACTCTTTCTAGCAACTCGATATCCCTCTTGACACCAGTTACCCTCATTCCTTCAATGCCATGCACAAGGCCCCATTGTATCATTGAACAGATACCATCGGCATCACCATTGAAGGCGAACCAGCGCATGATACGGCGAGTTAGACTTTGGACATGAGTCTATTCCTTAAGAAACACAAGAAAAATGCGACCTGTCAATGTATTTCACCATATATTCTGCCTTTTTCAATAATCTCAAGCCGCCCTCATCTATATCTAGCCGCCATTTTCATAATTGATTCATGCGCCGGGAAATGGGGATGGTACTCATCCTCTTACTTTCGACCATTTTGGTCGCACCACAGACTAGTGCGGGCGGTGTTGGAAGTGAAGACCCGGGTGTAAGTGACATAGTCACTTGGAGAGTTGGTGACAAATGGATATATTCAGGAGCATTCGACCCAACTATGCTTGTTCAAAACGCAGGTGTTGCAGCAACCGTTGGCAAAATTATTGGTGATGCTACAACCACTGTTGATGCCGTTACAGAGGTTAGCATCGATGGTGTGCAAACCTTGGTTTACCAAACTTCATCCAAGGCCGATTTCGATAAATCAGGCGTTGCTCTAGATGGATATACGGGTAATCTGTATATTCAATATCAAGTTGATGAAGTCAGAAGAGTTTCAGATTTGGCTAAACTTTCTACCGACCTTTCATTGGATGTAAAATATGTCCCATATGGCATTTCATCTCTCACCCAACAAATCGCCGATATCACAATCAGTACATCCTATGACCCAATGAATGAAAATTATGACTTCCCATTACGTATTGGTGAAACATGGAATACATCCTATGTATCATCGACCTCATGGTCTGGCTCTTCGGATTATATCACTCCATTCCCACAGCCAACTAGTGGTGCAAACCATACAAATTGGGAAATCACAGATACTGGCAAACCAATCAACAATCTTGGCGAACAGATCGGCTACGGCGGTTGTAATGCGTCATATGAATTGACTTCCTATGATGATAATGGCACTGAGACTGCATTCGAATGGTTCTGTCCTGAAATCAGAAATTATGCGTGGTCGCATACTGAAGAAGACATTGGATTGATAATTGATTTCAGACTCAAACAATACCTCCCAGTAGGGTCTAGTGGCGTTGAAGCAACAACAAATCCAGGATATCGAAATACCAATATCGACGTTGCACTCTCTACTCAAATCACTGCCTTGAATACTCCAATTGAAGTATGGGCAAATATCACCGATTCGGCCGGAAGTCCTCAATCAGGACTTGATGTGGAAATACGGCATGAGTCAGAAGGATTTTCCACAACCGTAACCACTGCCGCTAATGGAAGTGCATGGGCCTTGATTTCAGTAGGTGATGCTACAGATACATCCGCAACAATTGTTGATTGGGCAAGTCATGGAATCATAGCATCGAGTGGAGGAATGTATGGGGCCTCAACCATTACTCTTGATGATAATATTGTCGGATTAGATCTTGTTGCAGCCATAGAGCGAGCAAATATTATTCGAAACCGGAGTGGTGAGTTGGATAGTTTAAATTCAATTTCAGGATACAATGTACTACCTGGTGACTATCTGACAATTCAATTGCCGGTATATAATCGAGGAATTACTACTAGCACCCCAACTACTACTCACATTACATATCCTGATGGATATGAGGTTAGCAAGGTTCTTCCCGCCCTAGCAATGTTTGAGCAATTCATATTCGAAATTGAGTGGCAAATAGATAACAATTCAAGCATTGCTAATCAAACCATACAATGGGAAGTTGACCGTCAATTATCAAATCCAAATGATGCAGATTCGGTAAATGATATTGCTATTTTGGCACTATTTATTGGAAGTGAACCAACCTACATGGGGGAAAACCAGAGTGCTTGGACAAATGAAAAAATCCTTGTTGATGCATCATCTAGTTACGATGAGGATGGCGGTTCCGTTTGGTGTTTCTTCGACATCGAATATGATGACGGTTCATACACTATGGCCCACCATAGAGTGATACGTAGTGATTGCTCATTAAATTGGACATGGATTGACGATGGGCTCTATTCAATCATCGTAAATGTAAACGATGAAGAAGGAGATTCGACCGAAAATATTCTCGAAGTAGAAATTCATAACCGTGCACCAAATGTTACAATTCATTCGCAACGAAGTCAGGTGAAAGTAGAACATCCAGTTACTTTACACGTATTTGCTAATGACTCTGATTCTGAAGACTCATGGCCAGGCCTAGTCGATATTCATTGGCCAAATGCTCAGTGTGCGGAGGGGTATTACACCCGAGTTTGCACCACTACTGCTTGGGAAGAAGGATTGCACACATTTACCGCAATTGGAACCGATGATGATGGAAATCAAACACATGCTACAATCGATATTGAATTTACTAATATTGCACCACATGATGTAGCAGTAACGATGTGGGACCAAAATAATGACTTGATTGAAGCATCTGGTCAAATGTCTTGGCAAGTTGATGAAGACCAAGAAGTCATATTATCCGCACGGGCTGAAGATTCGATGGATGACCTAGAAGATTTGCGATATGAATGGTCATTTGGAATAGATACTGAGGGGAGAGAATCTCGTGTTCCCGCAGTATGGAGCGATTCTGGTATGCAGACAATATTGGTAAAGGCCATCGATGCTGAAGATGAAGATAGCGGTTGGGTTGAACGGTGGGTCGATGTAAGAAATATCGAGCCACAAATTGAAGATCTCCCTGAGATAATGGCAGTAGCTGAAGGACAAAGTATCAGCCTATCAGGCATTGCATGGGATACCTCTTCAGATATGGATGAATTAGTCGTGTGCTGGGATATTGACCCTGGGGAAGATACTGATGGAATCGGTTCTGCAGATGATGACTGCGACTTTGTAGGAGCAAATCTAACATGGTCTTGGCAAAATGCAGGAGTACACAATATCGTATTCCATGCAACTGACGATGATGGAGCAAGAAGTTCATCTACGGCTTCAATAACTGTTCTTAATTTGCCCCCAATGGTCAGGATTAAGGTTCCTAGCAATGCGATTTCTGGTGAGACAATAACTCTCGATGCATCCGCTACTATGGACTCTATTCTCGACAAAGAAGACCTAACTGTTGTTTGGGACATAGACTGCTCCACCGATAGTGATGGAGATGGCATAAAAGACAATGATGCTGACCTAGTTGGCTCTACTGTGAAATATTCCTTCCCTAGAGCAGGAGTATTTACTATCAAAGCGATTGCTTGGGATGAAGATATGTCGAAACCGGGAACAAAAACCGCAGTCATTGAAGTAGACTCTCCAGACCGAACAGCCATCGAAGAAGTGATGGAATCATTGACCGGAGAAGAAGCAAATCCATTTGTTCAATTGGTACTTATTGCGCTTATTATTTCAGGACTTGTTATTGTATTGAAGAAGGGCCAGAAAAAGCGACAATCTGTATGGGATGACGACCTTCCAATGATTGAAGCACCATTGGAGGCTCCTGCACTGGATGCATTCAGCAATCCAGAAGAGAATCCTACTGATTTTAATAATCAAACCGAAGCCTTGCCAATTCCAAATGAGGGGCTGCCTGAAGGTTGGAGTGAAGAACAATGGCTACATTATGGCCATCAGTACCTCGAGATGCAAGAATCCGAGAACGGACAGAATGAAAAGTAACCGGCATACTACGTATGTCCATGCGCCGAGTAATACCGATTTTTATTCTCATCTTGATGACGGCATATGGTCCACTCTCAATGATTGGTGATTTGGAACAATCCCCTGTCAAATCTGCAAGTGACCATGAAGCAGATGTACACGATGTTCCTACTTGGCGGATTGGAGACCAGTGGGTGTATGAAACCCTATTCGATGTTGCTGGATTGATACAAGCTGCAAATGTTTCAGCGTCAATTAATACCTTAACCGGCGACACCACAATGGAAGTAACCGATATCAAATTCGTAACCATTCAAGGCACACAAACTTTGGTTTACGAAATCACGATAGAAGGTGAATATACATCAGGGAATGATGGTGCTACACTAGATGGTACAACTGGGCGATTAGATATCGAATATGATGGCATCGACCTTCTGCGCGCAAATGACCTAGCAGTATGGGATAGTACATTCACATTACTCGTTAATTTCGCCCCATGGAACTTCGGATTGTTGTCACAAGAATTGGCAGATATTACATTTGCAACTGTATATGAGCCACCAAGAGAGAAGTTCGACTTCCCCCTACGAACTGGAGACCAATGGACTAGTAATTATTATTCGGGAACCAATGTAACCGGAACTTCGGATTATTTTGACCCGACCTCTTTTGATACACCATATGTTGAAGATAATACAACTTACCAAGTTACTGCAGATGGTATTCCAACCGAAGATGGCGACTCTCCATCTTACAGCGGATGTTCGGATTCTCACAAGGTCAATGCTTGGAACAATACAGGCTCTGCTAACGGCTTTGAGTGGTATTGTGACTCTGTTAGGTCTTATGCATGGTACAGATTAATTAATCCTGCAGGTTTCCAAATCGATTGGTTACTAAAGACATACAACCCTGCTGATTCATCTGGTGGAAATCCAGGGTCATCACCTGGTATTCGTAATACTGTGATTACAGTTAATCCTGAGTTTGTTGCGATTCTACCTAATGCAACTGAAGAAGTAATGGGACATTTCACAGTTAATACTGCTAATGAAGTCGGAAAGAATCTACAACTAAGATATGAAACCGATGGCATCATTATGAGTCTAACGACAGATTCTAATGGCGAAGTTACTCCAGATTTAGATGTCGGATTTAGTCAGGATGCGTCTCTTGCATCTGATGATTGGACAAGCAATGGAGTTGTGATTTGGGACCCTGTAAACAAGATTGTTGGAGCGGCGACAATTGTGATTGATCTGTCTGTAGTAGGAGTGGACTTAGTTGCAAAACCTGAATCGATGATTGTAACTAGAACAAGAGGTCTCGATTCGATAATCCTCTCGCAAGCGAGTGGATACAATGCATTACCCGGAGATAGCATTCACTTCTCGGTTCCTGCACAAAATCGCGGCGTCTTAACCTCTCCAGCAACCGAAATGGAAATTGTTACGCCTGACGGTACAACTGTACGCGGAAACCTTCCTGCATTAGCTCCTTACACAGAAGCGCGTGTAGATGTAAATTGGACAGTCTCTGCTAATACTCCAATCGGGAATCAAACTCTTACATTCATGGTAGACCCCGATAATCTAGTGATTGAAGATGCAAATCGCTCAAACAATGGCGCTTTCCTAGATATTTTCATTGGAAGGATGCCTGTTGCGGACATGATGTTGGATGACAATGTATTCACATTCGAGAATGTGACCATAGATGCATCTGCATCCTTTGATGCCGATAGTGGAACAGTCGGATGTTTCTTCGAGATAGAAGACGGTTTTAGAACTGAATTTATCGATGCTCCGAATTGTCAAACCAGTTGGTTCTGGGTTGATGATGGTGAGTGGGAAGTGAAGGTGATTGTTGTTGATGATGAACTAGATGAAGTGGAACTGGTCATGAATGCAACTATCCTTAATCGAGACCCATATGTCAATCTGACAACTATGACGCCTGTTGTCGATGCTGGAACTGCAATCATGTTCAATGCTTCAGATAGTGGTGATAGGGATACTGTCTCTCCCGAAGGACAGCATGTGATAATCACTTGGCCAGATAGCGCATGTGAAGAAGGTCTGTATGGGCCATATTGTACGTTTACATCTGAAGAAGAAGGGATACACGAAATAGAGGTGGTAGTAACAGATGATGATAATGCATCGGTCTCAGATACGTTTACTTTCGAAGTGTTGAATGTCGCTCCAACAATCGGAGAAATGAGTTTTGCAATCAATGGGATACCGTACCTTCCTATTGAAGGTGGGCTATTTAATTGGACAATTGATGAAGAAGTATTAGCCACACTTTCAATCGAGGGAGATGATACGCTTTCAGATAGAGAAGATTTGTTGATTACATGGTATCCAGATGACTCAGATCAAAATTGGACTGTGACCACTTCTGGTCCAAGTTCGGTTATTACTGCATCATGGGATAAATCAGGGTTGTATACTGTTAGTGCATTTTCTACTGATGATGATGGGCTTACAAGTGAAACGATTCTTGGATATATCAAAGTCAACAATATTGCGCCAGTTCTCGAAGTATTGCCTGCATCTCAAGCAATATTCGAAGATGAAGTTCTGAATCTAAGTGCAAGTGCGTTTGATTTTGCAGATGCTGAGGATTTGAGATTCTGTTGGGATCTCGTCGTGTCTGTCGATTCTGATGAAAACGGAATAGATACCGATGACTGTGATATCGAAGGCCAAGATTTGGTTTACTCATGGCCTACTAGTGGCCTGCGTACAATTACAGCAAATGTTTGGGATGACGATAATGCCACAGATTCGTTTTCAATAGATGTAACAATCGTTAACCGTCCACCTGCGGCTAACATCTTTGTTCCCGAAGGTGGATTTGTTATTACTGAAGGTGATTCAATAACTTTCAGTGGAAGCAACTCTAGCGATACTCCTACCGACCGTTACAATCTGGTTTTCATCTGGGATGACCCTACTACTGAAGGAGCAACACAAGATGGCTCAGGTGAAGTCTATACGATTGAATTTGAACGACCTGGCTCGTATGTTGTTAACCTGACTGTAACCGATGACGATGGTAAATCCAGTACTGCATCGGTCATGGTAGAGGTTGAAGAAAGGCAAAGTGAAGGCTTATTCGGCATGACAAGCACTTTAGCTCTAGGTTCAATTTTAGCGTTCATAATGGCAGCATTAGTAATCACTCTGCTACTAAGAGGAAGAGATACCAGCACATTACCTGTCGAAACTAAAATGAAGACGGATTTAGGCTGGGATAACTCTCCGCCCGCTGCAAATGAATCTGCAGTTGCCCCAGTTGTAGAGGCAGCGGTAAACAGTGGTCCACCTATACCCGCAGCAGGATTGCCAGCGGGTTGGACTATGGAACAATGGGCCTACTATGGAGAGCAGTATCTAGTGGACAATCCGCACGTAGCAGTAGCCACACCTGCTTACTCAGAACCCCCTCCAACTCAAGCGTATGCACAACCTGAAGCAGCCCCTGTATATTCTCAGCCGGCACCAACTCAAACTTATGCAGAACCAACCTCATCTCTGCTCGATAGGACGATGGTTCAAGAACCAGCACCGACTCCTGCCTCACAAGAGTTAGCCGATCTTCTAGGCGACTTGGACTTGTGAGCAGTGAAAAAATATGGGAACACTTTGGCAGTTCTTTGGTTTTCCAGACCCTGAAGCGCCTTCGCCTGATGCTGTGAAGCGTGCAAAGAAAAGGAAACCAAAAAAGGCTGAAGATCCCCCTGGTCAGCAATTGACAATAGTCAGCCCTGATGCTGACGATACCACTGACGAGTCGCAACCGACTGTGGTTGATGCAGTCTTAGAAGCGCCGATTCAAATACCGCCCCCAATCAAGCATTCAAATAAAATTCCAAAGGGTTGGACTGGGCCCGTGACACCCGATGGTGTCGCATTTCACGACCTTTCAAATTATTCCTCGACCACCGAATTCCCAGATAGGGCGCTTCGTTATGTGGTGCCAGACCAAATGCATCGACTTCCAATTCGCCAAATAGAGGATAGAGTCCGTAGAGGAGACACTGTCATTGTGGACCTAACAAAATTGATACATATGGACACTCAAACCAATGCGTGTAGACGTACTTTGAAGCAAATGGGAGATGAGGTTGGTATTGCAATCTTTGCTTTGGATGATGATGATAAATTATTATTGTTACCTGGCCAAGATGTTTCTATGGATGTTTCAAGACATGAATTAGGTCTTGTTCCGTTGCTAATTTAAGGGTTATAAGAAAACTATCTATTATATGCACAGCCATCGAGGGCTTACTATGAAAATCGATATCCAAAGTAAGCAGCACTGGGCTGTTGGCACTTATATCGATCTAATTCTTGCTGCTGTTGGGATGCAAATTGTATTTTTCATTACTACCATTTGGATTGGAACAATAGGCACTGAATTCTATAATCAGAATCTTGATGAAATCCGCTACACGCTACGAATTCAAATGGGTTTAGGGTGGATGATGTGTATTATTGCAGGACTAGGATTCAGCATTTTACCGCTAATATATGATGTGCCAACCTTTGAAAAGAGTGTGATGTGGACTTATGTTACAATGAATATTTTTGGTCAGTTAGCGATAATGATTGGAATAATGTCCGGAAATCTTCCAATCTATCATACACTTGCCACAATCGGAATAACATTGCTTTGCGCATCATTAGTCTGCCTTGGACCTGCCGCAATGACTATTTTCAAAAGCAAAAAACAGATTGGAGACAAACTTGGCCCGTTCTCATATTCAATAGGAGCCATGGTGCCATTTTTAGGAATCATTACTTTGGTTTGCTGGGTCGCACGGGATAAATTCCCTGAAGTACTTGATTTTTCAGAATCATTAATCCTAGATTTCTTTATTCCACTAGTAGTAGCAACAATCATTATTTCACATTTCAATCGACGTCTCGATTGGAATCTCATCGAACCGAGAAATATTGGAAAGGTGTTTGGTATTTACACGGTTCTTCTATTGCTGTCGATAATAGCTGAACCGTTGTCTGAAAGAGGAGATGTTTCGACTAGATTGGCCGCTGTTCTGTACTTTTTACCATACTTTTTCATCTTCATAATGATGAACCCAAAAAAACTGTTAAGTTTGATTAGACAAAAAAGGCCATGCAATAAAATGGTGTTAACCGCCATGTTATGGATCCCATTTGTAGGGTTTGCAGCCTATATGGAGACTATGAGATATGTCGAAACTACCGCTTCAATGATCTCATACTACCGGTGGATAATGATTTTTGGTGTTGCTTTCCAAGCACTTTGGGGATTTGCAGAATATTTGCATGAAGACCACAAAAAATTATCAATTCATAGAAGGAAAACCAAATGGATGATTTATTCAACAATTAACTTGGCCACTATAATTACATTTTATTCAATGATTATTAGTTGGACTGAAGGTGAAGCAGTTGAGGCATATCCGAGGATTGGAATTGCAATCTATGCTTTGTCTTACATCTTGATTTTCATATATTGGACTAAGGAGGTGCTTTTCAGCCTAGGCGATTGGCACAAAACACCAATGTTTTATGACCAATATTTGGCTTACCCAACACAAGGCTCTGGTTTTGAACCGGAGTGATTACTCCAACAATTTCAATGCGCTTGGTGCCAAACCAAGTACTGCTAATTCATCACCATCAACAAGTCGAGCATATTCACTCATATCTCCTGCTAAGTCATATGACCCGGCTTTACCAATCCATGAGCCTGATTGAATTAATTCACCGATTACTTCTACTTCTAATTCATCAAATTCAACAATAGCACATTCGATGAAGAATGTCCAATCACCACAGACCTGAATGCCGGTCGCAGACCAAACTTGGTGTCTGCGGCCTGACAATCTTTTGAGCATTGAAACAGCCTGCAATTCATCTTGTGCTTTGCCCATTGCTGCATTTGGATCGTCTGGGTCACACACCATTGTATCAGCAACAATTACTGCATTATACCCGTGTCCTGGTCTAACAGCCGCTGCCTTTCGACGACAAATTGCCATTACTTGAGACGATACCGTACCGGTTGGTGGCGTCTCATCAACATTTTCTAGGGCGTCTACATGAATTTCTCCAAATCTGTCTCGTAGTATCTGCGCTCGACGCTGTGATGCACTAGCAAGCCAGATTCCCATATTAGGCCGTTTGGGGGTCACCTTGAAGAGAACATCGCTGTTACACCGTACCGGTGAGACGACGTGAGTGACATAGAAAGGATTCCAACACACATCGCTGGATTAGATGAAAATATGCAAGGAGGCATCCCCCAAGGCCACATCTGTATCGTAGCAGGTCAGTCTGGTGCAATGAAGTCTTCCGTCGCATTTTCGCTATTGTATAATGCTGTGCTATACGGCGAAACCAGTGGTATTTATGTCACCCTTGAACAAGGTAAGGATTCTCTTCGTTCACACATGTCCAATATGGGTATGAATGTAGATGACCCTCGTGTTCGAAACCGAATCGCAATTATTGATTTGTCTGATTTGCGTGTCCAATTAGATGAGCAAGGAATGAGTAACCGTATCGATTGGATGGGTCAACTGATTAAGCAGCTAACTTCATATCGCCAATCCATTGGTTTTGAGTTACTAGTTTTCGATTCTCTTGGCGCATTCTTTACTCTGACCAAGATGGATAATCCCCGTGATGAAATATTCCGCCTATTCGAAGCATGCCGCAGATTGGAATTGACTTCGTTCTTCATCTGTGAAATGACTGGTGAAGACCACAAGCAGTTCGGAGAGTACGGTGTTGAAGATTATCTCTCAGATGGTGTAGTACATCTTACCATGGAACGTCAAGGCGATGATATCACTCGAAAAATTGGTGTAATTAAGATGCGACATACCCACCACAAGTTGGGGTATTCACCAATTCTCTGGAATTCTGACGACCAACGATTCTCAATTAAGTGATATTAATCACTCGACTGTTACCGACTTTGCAAGATTGCGAGGCCTGTCTACGTCACACCCTAATGCTAGGGCTGTCTTGTAAGCAAGCAATTGAGTTGGTAACACCGACAGTAAAGGAGTTAGTAATGGGTCACATGCAGGAATTGGAATTGCGATGTCTGCTTCTTCTGAAATCGAATCCCCCTCTTCGTGTATAAGGATAATTTTTGCACCTCTTGCCTTGCATTCATGCATCGATGCGATTGTCTTCTCTCGATGTTTATCGTTAGGTGCAATTACCACGATTGGACTTCCCTCTTCTAGTAGAGCGATTGGTCCATGCTTCATTTCCCCAGCAGGGTAAGCAAGACAAGGAATGTATGCAAGTTCCATGAGTTTCAGTGCACCTTCACTAGCAACTGGGGCTGAAAAACCTCTTCCGAGGAAAAGTACGCACTTAGCATCCTTAACTAATTCAACCGCTTCATCAATAGGTCCTTGATTTGCAAGATATTTCTCCATTAAATCTGGAATCTTTTGAAACTGTTTCACAATCGAACGACCCTTTTCACGGGAGAATGAACGTGTCCTACCAATTCTCATTGCAAATAACAGAAGTGCTGCAACCATATTTGTAAATGCTTTAGTTGAAGCAACTGCCTGTTCTGGCCCACTGTGAATGTAAACACCGCGACCACAAAGTCTCGCAATAGTTGATCCTACAACGTTGATGATTCCGTGAACGTCTCCACCTTTCAATTGGATTTCTTTGACTGCAGATAGTGTGTCGGCTGTTTCTCCGGATTGAGATACTGCGAAGTGGATAGAGTTTGTATTGATCACTGGGTCATTGTACCTGAACTCACTTGCCACATGAGCAACTGCTGGAATTCTTGCCAGGCTTTCAATTGCTAATTGACCAATCTTACATGCGTTAAGGGCAGTTCCACATCCAATTAGCCTAACATGGGGTGAGGTTCGTAGACGAATTGGTTCCAATTTTAATCCTCCGAGTTTGGCACTTCCATTAGCATGGTCTAAACGTCCACTAATGCACCTCCTCAGGGATTCTGGTTGTTCATGAATTTCTTTGAGCATGAAATGCGGGTATCCGGCCATATCCGCTTCACCCCATTCATCTTCGAGAATTGTCATGCTGGTCGATGATGAGCCACCATCTAGTTTTGAAATTTCAATCCCCTTACGGGTTAGGGTAGCCATATCACCATCGTCGAGGATGATGATATTCTTGGTATGTTGCGATAGTGCATGAGGGTCTGAAGAAATGAAGGATTCTCCATCACCTTGTCCAAGAATCAATGGTGACCCATTGCGAGCACATATAATCAGGTCATGTTCTTTGAATAATACACAAAGACCCCAGGTCCCAGTTACACGTTTCAAAGTCTGCCTCACCGCTTCAAGTGGCTCCTGACCCGAATTAAGACCAATAGTAATCATATGAACAAGAGTCTCAGAATCGGTTTCAGATTTGAATTCAAATCCCTTTGATTCAAGGGTTCTTCTAATTTCACGAGCGTTGTCAATAATTCCATTGTGAACTATTGCCACACTTCCCTCTGCATTCAAATGAGGGTGGGCGTTTTCATTAGTTACTTTACCATGTGTAGCCCAACGGGTATGAGCAATACCTGTATTACCAGAAATATGGTTAGGGAGGATTTTAGATAATTCCGAAACCTTTCCAACTATCTTATGGACATTCAAATCGCCATCACGAACTACAATTCCTGAAGAATCATAACCACGATATTCCAATCGGCGCAACCCCTCAATTAGTAATGGGGCCGCTGCTCTCTCTCCTATAAATCCAAAAATTCCGCACATAAAATAAGCCTCACATATTGATTACTTCAGAGCAGATTGGACAATCCATCTTTCTAAGAGTCATATCTTTGACTGTAAGACTAGCACCGCAAGATGCGCAAGAGACAGCCCTCTCGGGTGCTGGCATTGCAGGAAGCGGCAATGGGGGCAGGCCTCCTAGTGCAGGAAGCGGCAACTCACCGGGAGCCGGTGGCATCGGCAAAGGCGGCAATTCACTGAGAATTGGTGCATCGAATACCGGTAATGTACCAAGAGCAGGTAACGGAGGCAGGTTTTTCGAGATGTCATCAAATATTTCCTTCGTTTCTCTCTCATCTTTTCTCTTCATCCTGCGTTCAAGCCTCTTAGATGCAGTACCTGCTTCAACCTGAGCTTCTAACTCGGCAGAGAGGTCCCGAGGTTCATCTTCATCTTCATCTAATACAACCTTGGGTTGATTCATAGACACCAATAATTCCGAATCGTCATCTGTATCGATAGCAAATAGCGGGCCATCGTCTTTTTCAGCATCGATTAATAGTTCTAAATCACTGCCTTCTGCAGATATTTCTAACTCATCTTCCTCACGGTGAGAGCGCTTTAGAACTAAAATTACTAAGGAGAATAATACGAAAAAGAATGCACCAATTCCCGCTAAAGACATCATCTTCTCTTCTTGTGTATCACCAGGTAGTGGACTAAGAAGATATTCTAAAATGCCATCTTCATCATCGCCATCATCGGTTGGATAGAGATATACCACCTTCTTTGCACTAATTTGTCCAGAAGGTGAAACCATGATTACAACCGCATCCTCTCCAATACATCCTGCACCAATAATATGGCCTTCAGCAATCATGTTGGACAAGCCGATTTCAGAGTCGCCAGCATTGTACATACCGTATCTGGTAACCGGACCAAGAATCCCAATTTCATCATGATAAAGTTTGATTTCTCCATCTGATACCTTCATCATTACGATTCTTGTTGCACCCGGTGAAGAAGTATTCTCAGTCTCATCTACAGACCAAATAGAGTCTTGGATTACTGTGATAATTTCGGCAGAACGACCACTTCCTTCGATCCAAGCAGCGACTAGAACATCTTTGCTCTTGTGTTCGATGACTATCATTTCAGGCATACTGGCATCATCACCAGCTGGTGCTTGGAAATTGAAAGGCGTCTGTGAGATAGTGCCATGAGCATAGAACAACCCTACCCTTTCGATTCCAGTTACATCATCTCGCATTTCTTGATACAACAAGTGTATGTTATCTCGTCCAATGCCAACAGCCAAAGCATCTCCATGTTGTGGCTTAATATCAATATCGGACAAGACCTCCATCCTAGTAGTCCATCCAGTACTGGATTTCGCATCTTCACTATGAATCATGAAAATATTGGTTACATCATTCCATGAACCGCCTGTCAAAACATCACGATGATATCCTGCTAGGACAATTTCATCTCCATTTACTGCCAGATCCATTCCCCAATAACTACCCTCAGATTGTTTTAGCGGAGTCAAATATGAAGTCACTGTCCCCATGTCACCTAACAATCCAATGCTGGACATCCCTACATCGGTTAATGTGTATCCAAGTGGGTCATCGAATCTCTTATTCCAGGCAAGATGAACTCTGTTGTCTTCCCTTAGAACAAATGCAAACTCTCCTGCCCAATTTGCTTCAATCAATGTATCGCCAGGCATTCCAAAGTTCGGTGTCAAAGTTCTTGCATGTAATTCTCCATCCCTTGTAGTGAATAATAATCCACCACCATTTGAACTATCGACAGCATCTGGAATACCAACGAAACCGAGAGCCGCTTCTCCATCAGAAAGGGTGAGGCCTGTCTTTGAGCCCACCTCAAATTCGTCTACAATAACATTAAACCGCAATTCAGAATATTGTGCAGTAACGCCATTGCCTTCGAGTAAAACCCTATGTTTCACCACACCTACAGAATCATGGGTATGTGTGAATTGGGCTTTAGCATTTCCAGAAGTACTCGTTGAACCTGGAATTACAGTGATTGTTCTAGTTTCACCAGTAACCCAACCGCCTTCGTCCCAAGTATAGAGGGTCATTTTGATATTTGTAGCATCGGTTTGGCCAAGATTATCAACACGCACATTAATTGTATAGGGTATTGGAGAATCCTCATTCACACTAGGTGATGGAATGGAAGCATATGTTGAAACTGCACTGGTTAAGAATCGGAGTGTCGGCACTACTGGCCTTTCACTAATCTCAAATGAGAATGTATATTCGTTGTCGCTTTGGTCATCGTTCATCAATCCGTTTGGGTCGATTTCGATTGTTACATCGTGAACTCCGGCCTCTGTAGCCCACCACCACAATATTACAGAAACTGTTTCGCCTTCCTCCAACCTAGGTATTCTACCTTCGCTTGGATAAGTGCTCGAATCAGAACCAGATGCATTTAGGCGCAAGTGGAGATCGGTTGCATCCTCGTCTCCAGTATTTACTACACTGAAATGGACCTCGAGAATTGTCCCGGAAACCGCGGTGCTAGCCGGTAGATCTTGATCAAAAATTTGAACGGTTCCTTGGAACCTTAATTCAGGAGCGGCCGGTTCATTGTCAATAGTAAAAGTTCTACGAACAATATCAGATTCGGAACCGCTAATATTTACCAACTTAAGTGAAATCTTGTGTGAACCATCACCCACTTCAGTTGAGTCCCAAGTGAATGACCAATCTTGCACTTCATTGTCAGTCTCATCGAATGAATGTGCGTTTTTCCATTCCTCAGAATTGACACGGTACATTAGATGGCTTGGCTCAATACCTTGTGCAGAGCCACTGAAACTAACTGTATCTATCAGGGTCGAACCCGAGGATGGTGAACCAAATGAAACCATCATTCGTCCGATATTGCCCCACCTTACGTCACTTGATACCAAATCATCGTCGCCAACAGCTTTGGCTTCAATAACAATATTCAGTTCTTCTTCATCGAACCAGTCATTCTTGATTAGTACATCAAGATACCAAGATTCGATGTCACCACCTGCAGATGTCCAATCAAGCAACACCTCCTCTTCAAAATCATCTAGGTATTGGGTGATTCGGATATCAACTTGATTCCATGGGCCGCTATCATTGAGAACCCCTCCCTCTATTCGGAAAATCTCTCCTGCGATGAACCAAGTGCCATTGGTCAAATCAGTGATAATAACTCCTGTTGAAGTATCATTATCTGGTGGAATTACAACACCGCCTCCACCACTGGAAAGAGGTGTACATGCCCTCTCGAGAGCGGTATCAACTGCACATGAAGCATCGACTGAACCGAATCCCCACTCATTATTCCAGCGGTCTGAGATTCCAGATTCGGAAGGACTACCTTTCTCTTCACTTGAATTACGTAGAATATCTTTGACTTCTTGTGGAGTCAAATCGGGATTTGCCTGTAGCATCAATGCCACTACACCTGAAACAAGTGGAGTTGCCATAGAAGTACCATCTTTGGATTCGTAAGAATTGTCAGCCATCGGCCGCGGTGTACCGGGGAAAGAGGTTCCAGTAGCAGCAGATGCTGAAAAGATACCACTACCGAATGCGGAGACATCTGGTTTTAATTCATCCCAATCGTCATCGTCATTGTCATTATCTCGTGGCCCAGAGTTGGAATAAGATGCCATAAAATCATCTGTTCTATTGATCGAATCCGAGTCATCTACAGAGCCAACTGTAATTGCACCATCGGCACTTCCCGGAGATGCAATACGGCGCTTTCCATCATTTCCTGCAGCAATAATGCAAGCAATTCCCTGGTCGTATGTTGCATTGTTTACAAGTCGAGATTCTGCGCCAGTCCCATTGTCTCCAGAATCATCTGGGTTGAGCGGAGTTCCAATTGAGCCAAATGACATCTGTCCAATATGAATTCCTTTTGCCCCATTACCCCAGTCTGTATCCTTATTGTTAATCATCCACTGAATACCATTGAGCGAACTTTGTGAATTGGTTCCGCCACTATCTGTCAGTACTTTGACATCTACAAGGAAAGCACCAGGCGCTCCACCCATGTGGACTTGAGATGAATCTCCTGTCCCCAAAGCAATTCCTGCGACATGGGTTCCATGGCCTTGACCATCATCAGGGTCTTGTGAGCCATCTGGATTAGATGCTTGAGATGTGGCGTCGTATCCTGCAACCCATTTTTGGTCATTATACGAATTAGCATCCAAGTCTGGCTCGTCATCAACATCATCGAAATCGTTTAGTGAACGGTGTTCATTGTCAACACCACTATCTAGCACTGCAATCACAATTCCTTCACCATCATAACCACGGTCATAAACGGTACCTGAGTAAACATCAGATGGTCTGATACGAGTTGCTGCGTTAGCATTCTCAAGAGTTGAATCAATGACATTTTGCATTTCAATTACAACTACTGATTCTAAGGATTGGATCTCCAATAGTGAACTAACTGGGACGTGGTCGACTACTATTGAGTCTATCGAGTCCATAGTTTGGAACCATGAATCTTTAGCATTCCAACCATGGCTACGTAAAATTGCAACTAGGTTTTCAGCCTCTTCTTGACCTGGGTGCCAAGCAAAGTCGACAATGATAGCGACTGTTTTTCGACCATCAGCACCGATAATTGCAGTCGTTGAAACCGATTCTTCGCCAGAGATTACTTTCTCAAGCCGGTCATCCATTCCATCGGAATTGGAATCGGGCCCATATGCAAACCACCAACCGTAATCTTCAGAGGCCGCTCTATCATTGCGATTTGGCATCCTGTCGTCTATTTCTTCGAACACAATTTCATCTGAGACTGGTTCTGCTGATGCTAATGCAGAAAGGTCAGCGATGAGAAATATGGTTACCAATAATAGCGCCTTCAGGTCTCTCATGGATGCCATCACGCCCTACGGGCGGTTTGCATAACACATGAACCTTGGGTGAGTACGAGTCCCTACGGGACTCAAGGCCAGGCCACATGAGATGATTCGGCAACACACCTAATCCGCATCTTTTTGAGATGCAAATCTCCTTCACATACAGGACATTTAGTACGCTCTGCGATTTCCTCAAGCCAAGCCTGTCTGGTTTCTTTTTCATCTCCTTCTTCATGGAGGCGTTTTACTAATTCATCAACTCCTTCAAACGGGTTTTCTTGAGTGATTTCGGTGAGTTCTACATCGCCTTCCCATTCGATTCCTTTCTTCAAGATTGGAAGAGTTGCATAGGCGAGAATAAATCCGCCAAAATGAGCAATATGTGCTACATGACTTACCTCGGATAATCCATACACTCGCCAGGCGTTGAAAATCTCAAATCCGAAGTAGAATAAAGCGATGAATTGAACCGGCCATTTTCTGATTAAAATTAAGGGAAAATATACCTCGTCGTCGGGCCATCCGCACATGTAAGCCCCAAGTATTCCAAACGCCGCACCAGAAGCCCCTAATGCCGGGGTGTAAGAACCGCTATTCGCCAAAGTCCAGGCGATAGAACCACCCAATAATCCAATGGTGTATGAGATGAGCCATCGGCCCCTACCTAATCGCTCCTCAAGAGGTATTCCAACTAGTGCGATAATTATGATATTTCCTAATACGTGAAGTGGGTCGCTCCATGAATGCAAAAAGCCACTGGTAATCAATGTGTGAAAGTACCCCTCCTCAACCAAAACTGGAATCATTAAGACTCTGATATAGAGTTCATTCAATTCACTATAGTCGAGTACCCAACCCCAGATTAATTGTACAATATAACCGAATAATAAGGAGAGGGTCATACCCATTGCGATAGATGCTTTATGGTACCAAGCCCAGACTAGAGGACCTACAATCGCGACGATCCACAGACCGAATAATACCTCCTCCATGGTTGACCGGAGGAGGCGGCGGCTTGAAGCCAATGCGGTCGTTCGCAAGTTTTGATGGGAATCATCAAACTGTCAAAGGTAACCGTACGTCGTGGGCGTTCACAGGTACTAGACAATTGGTCAATTTCGGTGGATAGCGGCGAAGTTGTTTGTCTATCTGGAGCAAATGGTTGTGGAAAATCTACAGTTATTGAAACGGCTGCTGGCCTAATTCCAATGGAAAAAGGGTCTTGTGAGGTTTCGGGCCAACTAATTCGCGATTCACAGGGGAGAAGAGGCCGGACAAACTTCGGACTTTGCCTACAAGATGATTGCATAATGGGTGACGAATTGGTGGGCGAACGGGTTCTAGATGCCGCTGGATATCATTTTGATGTTTCTTCACTCTTAGCAGACTGGGGACTTGACCATAGAATCCACGACCGGGTTGCAATGCTTTCAGGTGGCCAAAGAAGGCGTGTAGCATTGCTTTGCGGTCTTATTCCAGCAATGATTTCTTCTGAACCTATTGCTGTTTTACTGGATGAACCAGATAGTGGTTTGGATGATGATTCAGTAGAAAGATTAGCTGCTACTCTTCGCAATTTAGCAGCAGGTGGTCATGCAATACTAGTTTCAAGCCACGATTCTCGCATTGTTTCTTCTGCAGACAGAATAATTGAATTCCCATTTAATGAGAAAAAGGGTGGCCCCGCTACTGGGAAATTCAACTCAATTGAAAGAGGGACTATCCGGAAATTGAGTGTAGGTAATCGATTAAATTTGCGAACAATGGCTGGCTTTGCAAATAATGGAATTGCAGGTTTACTGACATTAGGGGCTATGCTAGCATTACTGGATCCTACTCAATTAGAAGGACGTACTCTGACTGCATTCATTCTTGCACCGGCACTAACCGCCGGACTATGCGGTAATCCCATGCACAGATTGTCGCTCGAAAACAGAGCATATGCATGGTGGAATACCAAATCCGCATTTCCGCCACATGCCCTATTACACTCATTAGTGATATGTTCAATCATTACTGCATTAGCATCATCAATCACTGGTGAATTCGACCTTAAACTAATTTTCGCGGGCGCTATTCTTGGAACTACTACAGAAGTAATAGTCGGATTACTAAGTCACGCCACCTTACGATTATCAAGGCCTAATGCGGTAATGATTCGCTTGTTAACTCCAATTCTATTACTGCCATGGGCGTTAGTTGTTGACAAACTGTCAGCATGAACATTGAAGACGGAAGCCCGACGGGCAATTAATGATGAACATCAGGGGGGAGGCGGTTGCTATGGTCGGACTCTTCGGAGCTGGCCTGACATTCTGGTTAGGGATGGAATGGGCACCTTCTGTGTCCATCGAGGCATTCCGTGCTCCTGAAGCACAGCGTATTTTCTATTGGCACGTACCAAGTGCTTGGGCTGCAATGCTTGCTTTCGGCATGCTATTTGTGGGCTCAGCGTTATGGTTCTTCAAGCGAACTGAATGGTCGTGGAGATTACATGTTGCCAGTAGTGAAGCAGGGTTAGCGACTGGATTGATGTGCGTATGGTCTGGCTGTATTTGGGGTGCTGCTGAATGGGGAATTCCTTGGGATTGGACCGACATTAGGCTCAACACATTCGCCATGCTAACTCTACTTTCGCTCTATCTTGTTCTTGGAAGGCGTTCACAACCAGATGGTATTGAAACTCGTGATACATTTGCAGCATTTGGAATGTATGGATTCGTACTTGTTCCAATTACTTACATTTCAACAAGACTTTGGCAGATTCGACATCCCGGTCCTGTAGTTGCAACTTCGAAAGGTTCGCTCAATTCAGATATGGGTACTGTTCTTCTAATCGGCGCTATTTCCTTCACCGTACTTATCATCGGACACGTTATGGCAGGGATGAGGCTGAGCAAATTGGAAATGCGTCTTGAAGATTTACAAATTCGTTTTGAGGAGGAATCAAGATGAGTGGCCAAACCTACCTAACCGTAGCATACCTCGGTATGATTGGGGCTCTTGCTCTTTGGACTTGGACAGTCTTCGCACGTTCCAAATCCCTAGAGGCGAAGATAGATTCCTTGGAGAAGGCTTTAGCCAATGATGAATCCGAGTAATCATAGGCTGGTGATTGCATGGACCTAGGAGGTGACTTTTGTCTTGTTTGCGGAGCGGAACCTCCGTTATTCACTGGACGTATGTGTGAGAAGTGTACTCGTGAACGGGTTACTTTAGCCAAGGTTCCAAAAAATGTTCCATGGACCCGCTGCGCCCGATGTGGAATAATTGATTTTCAAGGTAAATGGAGTAGTATCGCTTCTGAAGATTTATGGCATGAATTAGTGCAGAGAAATGTTGAATTTCATCATGATATTGAAGATTTGGAATTAGGACTAATCGCTCAAGAAGTCGATGGTAGGCATACCTTGATTCATCTTGAAATTGATGGCGCAGTAGATGGCCTGGCATATAATGAAAAGTATTCAATGAGGGCAAGAATGTCTAACGGTGTATGCCTTACATGTGCACGAAGGGCTGGCAATTACTTCGAAGCTACTGTTCAAGTCCGCTCAAGTGCACGTAGATTATCTGATGAAGAATTCGAACTACTGAGGGCAACTCTAGATACTGTCATGGCCGAAATGCCAGATGACCCTATGTTCTTCATTACAAGTGAAGGACCGGTCACTGGAGGTTATGATGTTGTACTCGGATCTAAATCTCTAGCCAGAGCATGGGGTCGCCATCTTGTTTCAAAACACGGAGGACAAGTAACTGCTACAACATCTGTAGTTGGTCGTAAGGATGGAGCTGACTTGACTAGACTGACTCTACTCTATCGTAAACCGGGTTATTCATTAGGAGATATCATTCGTTGGCGTGGAGAGTTATGGCGCCCTGCAAGTTGGACAGGTGAAGGTGCGATTCTTGAGAAGATAGAGAAAAGAGAACGCACTGGAGCAACATGGAGAGACCTTGAGAATGCCAATGTAATATCTCGAATACAGGAATTTGTTTACTTAGATGCTATCGGTGAAGATTCATCGGTTGCAGAATTCTTGGACCCTAGAACTTGGAAAATGTCCGCAGTAAGATTACCATTCGAGCATGTGCCTGGAAGGAACCTATTACTGGCAAGAGTTGATGATGAATGGGTTTGTCTGCCACGACTAGGGATGGACGGTGAGTGAGATGGAAGAAGGTATGATTCGACTCGCCTCTGCCCTTGATACCCAAGACATGATTGGTTTTACTCGCTCGTTTGTCGAAGACCTCAGGGAGGGGCGTGAAAGTGTCAACCGTGAACTACTTCCTTGGTTATCGGAGATTGACAAAGGTTGGACTGGAGTCTTATTCATTGGAATGGGGGGTTCCGCAGCTGCTGGAGATTTTATTTCAACATTATGTGATTTCGATGGTGCGATTCCAGTCAAATGTCATCGCGGTTATGATTTGCCTAACTGGTGGACGCCGGATTGGCTTGTAGTAGCAACATCCTATTCAGGCAATACCGAAGAAACACTATCAGCCTGTGAACAGGCGATGAATCAAGATGCGACAATTGTTGTAATTTCAAGTGGTGGGATTCTCGCAGGAATGTGTGAACTGTCAGATTCAATGTATCTGATTTCATGCCCGGGTGGACAACCACCACGCTCCGCATTTGGACATATATTTTCACGACAATTATCTCTAATGTCGGAAATTGGAATTGCTAATGTTGAGATTACGGATGAAGCCCTAATACGATTACAACAGGCTGCTGATGATAGTGATATAATTACACACCCGGAAGGAGATGTGTCAAGTCTCGCACTGAATATGATGGAAAATCCAATTGCAATACTGGGCCCAAATGAATTGATGCCTGCTATCAATCGTTTCAAAAATCAGTTGAATGAAAATTCGGCACGATTTGCTAGAATTGGTGCTTTTCCTGAAATGAGCCATAATGAAGCAGTTGCTTGGGGGGGAGTGGGTGAATCTCAAGACCCGGAAGCAAAAAATCAGGCATTAGTATTGCTTTCATGGGACGATATGCATCCAAGAGTAATCCAAAGAATGGATTGGTTTATTTCGAACTGTCCAACCGAATTAGCTTGGAGACTTCATGGTGATGGTGAAACATTTGTTGAATCCCTTCTACACCTATGCATAATGATGGATTGGTTGTCGATTGGCCTAGCATTACTTCACGGTAAAAATCCTTCAGCCATTGAGCCAATTATCTCGCTCAAAGAATTTCTAGCACAGATTGATCAATAGATCGGCCCGAGCACAATTCGAGGGTCCGGGTATTTTTCCAGTGCCCAATCTCTATCCTCTTGAGCGACAACTCCCGGCATGTCATTTTCAACCGGTTCATCCCAAGAGAGTTGGAAATGAAGATGAGGAGCCCAGCCTCCATTCACACTTTTGTCGCCGACTGTAGCAAAGATTTGGCCTTCATCAATCAGTCCACCGACCTCAACCAATTGCAATGATTCCATGGAAAGATGACCGTAAAGGGCCCATATTGGGCGCCCATCTAGTTCATGTTGAATGATGATTGTTGGTCCGTAAGAGCCGGGTTCATCGTTGACACCCATGGAATGAACTACACCAGGACCGAATGCGTATATTGGCTCCCCCACAGGAGTGCCGATATCGATTCCAACATGTAAATCTCGATTGCCTTCGAATAATTCTTGAGTATACATATCCGGCCTTACCTCATCATAGCGACCGATTTGATAAGCGAATGGACATTCGAAATTAGGGTCTTCGCCCTTGGTGAAATCAAATACCCAATAATCTTCAGGAAGTATGATGACTTCTGCCATAAGGTGAGCGAAACGGCTCTAATTCATCATCCTTCGCAAATAGGTTTGAAGGCGAGATGAGAAAGCGGAGTGCAATGTCTTTGGGTTTAGGGGTCGCAATCCTGCCAGGCATTGCCATTGCTAGACGCCTTGATAAAGACGGTGATCTGAAGCGTCACCTTTTGTTTATGCCAGCATTTGGGTTACTGGTTTGTCTCGGAATTTCGGGATTATGTTTTATTCTAAATTGGAGCCTTGAAACATTGACTGGATTGTTGGTTTTGGCGAATATAATTGCTTTTTTTGCAATTAGAGTTGAATTAAGTCCGGTACATATTGAGAATAAACTCCAACGTTCACCATGGTTCTGGATTTTTACTATAATCGCATTTGTAATCGCAATTACGCCACTTTCCTATGGTTCTCCAATGGGGGTGGACTGGGTCGGATTCTCTGCACTAGCAGATTCTATTACCCGGACTGGTGGATTTACTCTGGCTGAGCCATCGATTGGAAGTTGGGTTTATCCTCCTGCATTTCCGATGCTTGCAGCATGGATGGGGGGGCCATCTCACATAGCGGTCTTTATGCTTGGAACAATATGCTTCATCGCTTTGTTACTAGGTGTTGCTGCTGTTGGAGAGAAAATGGGGTGCGGTCATTGGACCATAATGGCCATGCTAATGGCACCGGCATTGTTCGCAAAGAATCTAGATTCTGGTTATCCAACTGTTGCTAGTCAATTGGGATTGGTTGTTATCCTTACAATGTTCTCTACGAAATTACGATGGGAAGTTATTGCATTGACAGCACTGGTTGTTGCAATGATTCACCCCACTGGGTTGATTTATCTTACAACTTTGGTTGCCGCAAAATTGTTGGTTGTTAAAGGTGATAATTTTAGCCTAACTGAAAAAATACAATCAAGCATTTTGGTTTTGGCAATAATATTTGCAATTTTGATACTATCACCTGCATTTGATGGAAAGGCGGTATTTGCAGAATATGGATGGCAAGGCGGAGCACCTATGGCAATGTATGCTGGGCTGCTATTACCTCTCGGCTTGTGGTCTGCTTGGACGCTTCGAAATGACAAGCCGGCCCGTATACTAATCATCTGGTTAGGGCTTAATTGGGTACTTACCTCAATACATTTATTTGATGGATTGAAAGGTTTCACATTACTTTCAATGATGTCATATGCATTGTATTCTATGAGTATGCATGCATTCCATATTCCATTAGCCACACTTGTTGGAATGCGATTATCCCGTGTTGAAGGCGGGATTTCATCTGATGGAGGCCGGGCGATTATGATTGCAACTCTACTATTGTGTGGAATTGCTCACAGTGCACTTGCTGAACTTGCAGAACATGATGAGTTGCATGTCTCATCTAAAGGAGATGAGACTCTTATCGAATTGATGAATAATCTTCCTGAAAATTCGATTGTATATACCGAGAACGAACACTGGGGTCATATTTATTCAATTCCAGAACATGTTGCTGTAACAACAATTCCCACACTAGGAATACTTAAACAAGAACATTCGATTCAAAATGCTGCAACTACTGCTATTGTAAACGATGATATTACTAGACTACAAGAGTTGGGAATAACCCATGCTATCGCCTCCCCTAAAGGAGTGATGATGCAATATATTCAGGCCTCGACGCATTGGGAAAAACTTTGGTCGAGTGGGGCTTCAACATTGTATATCCTTGATGATGACCGTATGATTTCAGATTTCATAGCCATAGAGGGCGACAATATGAGACCTGACCCATGGTCATCACAGAGAAGTCATGACCCATTCAATCTTGGAAATGAAAAGTTGTATCTTACAGAAGGTAAGCATAGTTTTGCAGTTGATGACCCAGGTGCATATCAAATCTGTGTGATGGTCGAGTTTGTTGGAAATGTAAAAGCTGAAGTTAATGGAGATACATTCCATGGTTCAGGATGGTACAATCCATGCACCTATGCCGGTAATGGTGGATTCGATATTCAGATTGAGAGTGAATCGAGATATTGGATTAACCCTCTTGGAGCATCTGGCCGAGGCGACTCTCTAATCGATGAAACCGGAATTAGGGTACATTGGGTGGAAATCGTCTCAATCGCCCATCAATAAGCGAAAGACTTGACTGTGAAACCACAGCCCAAGATAATGTGCCAAGCCTATTCATCATGCTGCCCACTCTTGATGAAGAGCTGGCTTTGCCCGATGTATATGCCAGAATTCCATTTGAAAAATTGGAAAAATTGGGCTTTGAATCAAAGGTTGTCATCGTTGACGGTGGTTCAAAAGATGACACTGTAAAAATTGCAAAAGAACTTGGCTGCTCTGTAATACCTCAGTGGGGGTCAGGCAAAGGAGCCGGTATTCGTCAGGCATTCAAGGTATTTATCGAAAATGAAGATGATGTTTTGGTTATGCTGGATTCTGATGGGACTTATTCTCCCGAAGAAATCCCCTTGTTGATCTCATCCTTACCCAAATCTGGAATTGTAGTCGGAGACCGTTTACATGGAAATCTAGAACTTGGGGCCATGACCAGTACAAATTGGATTGGAAATCATTTGCTCACTTGGCTTGCAGTATCATTACACGGTACAGTAATTAACGATTTATGTTCAGGATTTTGGGTATTTTCTAAAGGTGCCATAAAGAGATTGCAACTCAATAGCATGCGTTTTGAAATCGAAGCGGAAATGTATACTTCTTGTGTGCATCAGAATATTCCGATTAGACAAATTCCAATTAGTTACTCGAAGAGAGTTGGAGAGGCAAAGTTAGGTAGCATCAAAGATGGCACCTCCATTGCAAGGAAACTCATCATAAGGCGAATCTTCCCCACACCTCATGAGGAGAAAGAATGAGCCGGTATAGTGTTGCGATTCTTGGAGCGAGTGGCCTAGTTGGTCAGCGCCTTCAGGAGTTGCTTTACAATCATCCATTCTTCGAAGTAGTAGCTATCGCTGGCTCTCCAAAACATGTAGGATTAATGTTCGAAGAAATCGAATGGAGATTAGATTCCCTGCGCCCAGATTATGATATTTTAATTTGCTCGATGAGCGATATTCCAGATGTGGATATTACATTCTCTGCTCTACCGAGTAATGTTGCTGAAATTGTCGAGCCTTCTCTTGTTGCAAGAGGTATTCATGTATTCTCTAATGCAAGCGCTTTCCGAAGAGTGGCAGGTATTCCATTGGTTATTCCTGAAATAAATCCTGAAGCAATGCAAGCATACGAAGGTCATGCATGTGCAACTAATTGCACAGTCGTCCCGGTAGTAATGCCCATCAAGGGTCTGCTACCGCTTGGAATTAAATCGGTAACAATTCAGACTCGTCAAGCCTTATCCGGTGCAGGTTGGAGATTGTTATCCGATGAATCCGCATTGGCTGGTGATGTAAATCCGTTTATCCAGGGAGAAGAGGAAAAGTTGATTGCTGAATTCAAACATCTCTTAAATCTTGAAATCCCAGTGATCGCCTCATGCAATAGAGTGCCTCATCGCGATGGTCACTTTGTTTCCTGTGGTGTTGAAGTAAGCCGCTCTACCAGCATCGAAGAAGTAAGTAGATTGATGGCTCTTCCTAGCCTTGACCTACCCTCTTCGCCCAAGGAAGTTAACATGATAATCGAAGAGTCGCCCAATCGAGCGGAACACCTGTGGGTTGGCCATGGAATGACTACTACTGTCGGAAATATTCGTGTTGAAGACAATGTCATTCGTTTCGATGCACTCTCGCACAATACTATCAGAGGAGCCGCTGGTGGGGTTATATTATTGGCAGAATTTGCTGTTCAAGAATCCTATATCACCAAATAGTCAACCTCTCTTCGCTGGCATGGTGGTTGCATGGGCGTTACAGCAATGATTCCGAATATGACTTTCCAACAGTTGAAGGATGAGGCAAATTCCCGCTGGGGTGAAATTTGGGATGGAGGCGCTGCACGTCTCGAAATAATGCTTCTATGCCCTCGTAATGAACGCAAATTATTGGAATTGCATGGCGATATGATCGACCATGGACAGCCAGTAATGGGCATATTTCATCGACCACGCGCTGAAGCCGATTTATTGAGTGAACAAGGATTTGACCCTCGCTCATCATCTTTCCAATTCTTGAATATCTCAAATGCAGATATGGGACCTTGGATGCAACAATTAGTGAATCAAGAAGGATGGTTGCGCGGTACAATAGAACTGGCACCAGTACCTTTCGCAGTAGATATTCCCAATCAAAGACCATTCGAGAAGCATACCATTCTTTGCTTCCGTCATCCGAGTCTACCGCCGCTAGAGAAATACTTCTTGCCCTACCCAATACACGCACTTGTCGGTAAAGCGTTTGTTTCACTTCCGCGCAGACAAGCAGCAGAACTTGCTCGTCAGCAGGCTGAGATATTGGGCGTAGGTTTGGCGAAACCTGAACCTGAAATTGTTGAAGTTCCAATTGTTGAACCAATCGCTGAAATCGAACAAGTTCCAATTGCTGTAGAAGATGCTTTTGTTTCAGAAATGATGCCTGACATTACCGAAGAAGTGCCCTCTCCACCTAGTGCAGAGTCGGGCCCTGAAGTTGTAACTGAGGCTATTCCTCTCCCCCCTGTTGTTCCTGAAATGCAGAACATACCTGCAATTGAAAAAGAATTCCGTGCTTTGATTCAGGAACTTCTTGATGCAGGAGTAGACCCCGCTGATATGATGACTGACCCTCGTCTTGAAGAGATTTCAGAGCGTGCACTTGCTCAGAATTTTGAAACTTGGCCTGTATTCATGCAGATGGTCAGTTGAATGCGAGGGTTCAAGGACAAGTTTGGAGTGGGACAGTTATGGCATTCTGTATCAATTGTGGGCAAATGCAAGCAGATACAACTCGGTTCTGCAGATTTTGTGGCGGCCAGCAACCTGGTGAGCAATTAGTTGCTCGCCTACGAATGGAAGCTGAAGCAATCAGGTACCAGGTACAACAGATGCAAGCACAACAATTGCAAGCACAACAATTGCAGGCACAACAAAACCAGAATCAAAACCCTCGTTGGTGATTATTTGAAACTTCGTCACTTGGCGATTGCTTTGTCGAGACTACCTGTTCATCCATGTAATAGCGTTGAGTTAGAACAATATCAAACAGAAGGAAACCTCGCCGCACTTTGGCTTTCTCAAATCGATGGAACCGATGGCCTTGAAGGAAAGAGAGTTCTGGATTTAGGGGCTGGAAATGGAATTCTTGGCCATGCTGCTCAATTATTTGGAGCCGAGGTTACGTTTGTCGAATGTGACCCTGATGCTGCAGAACTATGTCGTAAATTAGGTGATACAATAGAAGGAGTCGTTGGTGAAATCGAATTGCCAGAGGTTGACATGGTGATCTGTAACCCCCCATGGGGAGTTCAAACCCATGGAGCAGACCGCGCTTTCATTGATGCAGCAATGCAATGTGCTCCAGTGGTACATATGATGCATAGTGCTTTGGCAACTCATCTACCCGAAGGTGAAGTCATACTCAAAGGAGAATTTAGAATGCCTGCAACCTACATGCATCATTCCTCTAAAATGGGCACTACCGCCATCAAGTGTTGGCGAATTACTCGAGGATAGGGGTTCAAAAGGAAACAGCCCCCGCCTCAAACATCCCTTCCCGTCACCTTAGGGTGACCCCCCAAAACATGAGTGTGAAAATATGGTGAGCATCGTCACCCCTGGAACTGTAGTTGGCACTGCTGACAAGAATAGCCCCGGAGCGGGGACCACTGAACAAAACGGCGACCTAATCGCT
>Ga0209091_10000765_pt1 | contig 30180 bp, 30 predicted proteins | sample ArcticOcean_MG_C_6_FD_187438 | JGI IMG/M metagenome (GOLD analysis project Ga0209091, IMG submission 187438) | Marine microbial communities from western Arctic Ocean - ArcticOcean_MG_CB8_128 (SPAdes) (version 2) | ecosystem: Environmental > Aquatic > Marine > Oceanic | place: Arctic Ocean...
GTTTAGAGAAATGGGGTTTTTGGCAAGTGGAATGGTAAATTATCTAGCATTACTGGGTTGGAATGAAGGAATAGAAAAAGAGGTGTATTCATTAAAGGAATTAGAAAAAGCATTTAACACAAAAGGGGTTCAAAAAGGAGGGGCTCGATTTGACTATGAAAAAGCAAAGTGGATAAATCAGCAGCAATTACAAAAAATGAGTGTAGAAGAAATTTATTCGCTAAGCAGGGTAAAAGAACTATTATCTCCGTTTAAAGAAAAAAAACACCTCTCGCTAATTAGATTGGTTAAGGAGAGACTAAATATTCTTGATGATATAAAAGACGAATTGACTTTTATAGAAAGCACATATCCTTACGATGAAAAAGTGATTGAGAAAATTAACGACAAAAACCCCAAAGCTGTACTAGAACAAATAAAGAAAACATTAATAGAAGAAGATGATGTTGATTTATTTCAGGAACAAATAATATCATGGAGCAAAAAAAATGAAGTCTCTATTGGAATATTAATGCAGTCGTTTAGATTAGCACTCGTGGGAAAACTTACGGGCCCTGACATTTTTAAAGTTTGTTCTGTTTTGGGGAAAGAAGTATCTTTAAAAAGAATAAACAAATTAATTGAACATTTAAACTTTAAACAAATATTATGAGCATAATTACATACTTACTCTTTGGCCTTGGGGCGCTGATTATATTTACTGGTTTCTTTGTAGTAAAACAACAGTCCTCAGCAATAGTAGAGCGCTTTGGGAAATTCTTATCGATTCGTCAATCCGGACTACACTTCAAGATACCTTTAGTAGACAGGATTGCAGGTAGAATTAGCCTTCGTATTTTACAACTCGATGTTATTGTGGAAACAAAAACAAAAGATGATGTCTTTGTAAAGCTTAAGGTTTCTGTCCAATACAAAATAATCCAAGAAAAAGTGTATGAAGCTTTTTATAAGCTCGACTATCCTCAAGACCAGATAACGTCATACGTATTTGACGTGGTAAGGGCGGTTGTTCCCAAAATGAAATTAGACGATGTTTTTGAGAAAAAAAACGAGATTGCTGATGCTGTAAAAGGAGAGTTAAATGATGCAATGATAAACTATGGTTACGACATAATTAAAGCGCTTGTTACAGATATTGATCCTGATGCTGAAGTAAAAGCAGCAATGAATAAAATTAATGCTGCTGAACGAAAAAAAGTAGCGGCTCAATATGAGGGTGATGCGGAAAGAATCCTGATTGTAGAAAAAGCAAAGGCAGAGGCGCAAAGCAAAAGACTTCAAGGACAAGGAATCGCCGACCAGCGAAGAGAAATAGCACGAGGGCTAGAAGAGTCAGTTGATGTGTTAAATAACGTTGGTATAAACTCGCAAGAAGCATCGGCATTAATTGTTGTAACTCAACATTATGATACGCTACAATCTATAGGGGGGGAAACCAATAGCAACTTAATCTTATTGCCGAATTCTCCTCAAGCAGGAAGTGAAATGTTAAACAATATGGTTGCTTCGTTTAGTGCAAGCAATCAAATTGGTGAAGCTATGAAGGAGAACAATAGAAAACAAAAAGATAAAAAAGAAGAATAGGGTTATTGGTTCTGTTTAGACCAAGTATCGCGTAAACCAACCGTTTTATTAAAAACAAGCAATTCGAGGGTGCTATCTGGGTCAACAACAAAATATCCTAAACGTTGAAACTGATAGTTTTCGTAGTCCTTAGCGCCCTTTAAGCTGGGCTCAACAAAAGCCGTTATTGTAGACAGAGAGCCGAGGTTTAGGTGTGATTTGAAATCGACTAGCTTGTCTTGATCAGGTGAAGAGACTTGAAATAAGCGATCATATAATCGCACTTCTGCACGCAAAGCGTGTTGCTGAGATACCCAATGTAATGTTCCCTTAACTTTTCGCATACTTGCCTCTGAACCACTTCCGCTTTTACTGTCTGGATCATAAGTACAAAAAATTTCTGTAATATTTCCATCTTTATCTTTGATAACGGATTCGCCTTTAATTATATATGCGTTTTTTAAGCGAACCTCTTTTTCTAGGGTAAGGCGAAAAAACTTTTTGTTTGCACTCTCTCTAAAGTCGTCCCTTTCAATAAAGATGTTTTTCGAAAATGGTATTTTTCTTGTTCCAAGATCTAATTGTTCAGGATTAATTTCTCCTTCTAAAAACTCCTCTTGTCCATCTGGGTAGTTAGAAATTGTAAGCTTAATTGGGTTAAGAACGGCCATAACACGGGGTGAATTAACATTGAGGTCTTCTCGAATTGAATGCTCTAATAAACTCATGTCAATAACATTGTCCCGCTTGGCGACGCCTGCAGAATCAACAAAATTAAGAAGAGAAGCGGGGGTATAACCCCTTCTTCTAAGGCCAGATATTGTGGGAAGTCTAGGGTCATCCCAGCCACTTACATGATTGGCGCTGACAAGTTCCATTAGCTTGCGCTTACTTGTGACCGTGTAGGAGAGGTTCATTCTGGCAAACTCACGTTGTTTAGGGCGAAGGTTGTTGAGCGGGCTTAAGGCGTCTAAAAACCACTCGTAGAGGTCTCGGTGGGGTTTAAATTCCAAAGTACAAAGAGAATGTGAAATATGTTCTATATAGTCTGACTCTCCATGTGTCCAATCGTAAAGAGGATAGATGGACCAAGTGTCTGCTGTTCTGTGGTGTGTTTTGTAAAGAATTCTATAAAGAACAGGGTCCCGTAAAAGAAGGTTGGGAGAGGCCATGTCAATTTTTGCTCTAAGAACATGTGAACCCTCGGAATGCTTTCCGTTTTTCATTTCTGAAAAAAGGATGCTGTTTTCTTCAATAGATCGGTCCCTAAAAGGGCTATTTCTTCCTGGAGTAGTGGGCGTTCCTTTTTGTGATGCTATAGCGGCAGAATCTTGAGAATCAACATAAGCTAGTCCCTTAGAAATTAAATACTGTGCCCAAAGATAGAGCTGGTCAAAATAATCTGAGGCATAACATTCTTTGTCCCAATTATAGCCTAGCCATTGGATGTTTTCTTTTATCGCGTCTACATATTGTTGTTCTTCTTTTGCTGGATTAGTATCGTCAAAGCGAAGATTAACGGGCGCATTGTAGCGCTTTCCTAAATTAAAATTTAGGCAAATTGCTTTTACATGACCAATGTGTAAATGACCGTTGGGTTCTGGGGGGAAACGAAAACGAAGGTTTTCTCTAGAAAAACCTGTGGTTAAGTCTTCTTCAATAATGTGTTCAATAAAGTGTAGGGGACGCTCCATTCCTTTTTTTGTTTACTGCAAAGATAATGAATGGATGCTTTGTAAGGTATCAAGAAAACAGTCTTTATATTTGTTGAAATATTATGGGAAAAATTTACTTGAAGAATATTCGTTTATATGCCTTTCATGGTTGTATGGAAGAGGAGGAAAAAATTGGTAGTGATTACATTGTTAATGTTGTTGTTGAAACAGATTTAAAAAAATCCTCTAAAACAGACTCTATTAAAGACACGGTGGACTACGTCGCGCTATATGAGATTATAAAAACTGAAATGATGCAGCGTGCAAAACTATTAGAAAATGTGGTTGATCGTATTCTTAACAGAATATTAAAAGAGCACACGACAGTACAAAAAGCAAAGGTAAAAGTGGCAAAAAAAAATCCGCCAATAGGAGGAAATGTGGATGAAGTGGCGGTTAAAAGAGAACTCATTCGTTCTTCACTATAAATTGATTAAATAGTATTACTTTTGCCGAAAGGCATCGTGGCCGAGTGGCTAGGCAAAGCTCTGCAAAAGCTTCTACAGCGGTTCGAATCCGCTCGATGCCTCTTTATTATCTTATAATAATCTTTCCCCCAAGTTTTGTTTGTGTAATTTGTTTGACTGGCCCACCATAGACCCGCAACACACCACCTCCAAAAACTTTAGCGTCTATTAATTCTGTAGCCGTTATGTGAGCGTAACCTGCGGCTGTCATTCTAATCTCACTTTGTTTCGAAACAAGTTTTTCTGCATCACACGTACCGCCTGTTGATACGATTAAATTCAAGTTAACGACGCTACCCTTTAGACCCACCCGTCCGCCTGTATTAGTATTCACTTCTAAGCGTTCTGTAAATGTGGTTACTTTTATTTCTGCCCCTGTTTTTGCGACAAGCTTTAGACTTGTTTGTTTAATAGGTTCCTCGGAAGCAACAGAAGATCCTTGGTGAGCGGTTATTTTATCTAAGGGTTTGCTGTGGTATAGTTCTACATAGGTATAGCCTGGGTCTAAAATACTTTTAGTTGACAATTTGATTTTTAAGGTATTTCTTTTTAAGGTAAGAATAACATCGTCTTTATGGTCACCAAAAACCACTGCTTTATTAACGTCAGATTTAATTAGTTTTACATCAAGACCCGAATAAACACTTAAACTAAAAAAGGGGCCCATGGCTAAATTTCGTTGCTCAAGGTCCTGTGAAAAGCTATAGAAAAAAAAAGATGATGAAAAGAAGAAAAGAAGTAATTTATGTGTCATTAGATTTTAATTTATGAAATAGGGACAAAATCAAGAAAGCGTCTTAAAATATTTACTTTTTTGACTTTTATATTAATGGTGTCCCCTAGTTGATAAGCTTTTTTAGTTCGTTCACCAATTAGTGCGTGTTGCTTATCGTCGTAATTAAAAAAATCACCTTTAATGTCAATAACACGAATCATTCCCTCACATTTATTTTCTATAATTTCAACATATAAACCACGCTCTGTTACCCCTGAGATAACGCCCTCAAAATGTTGACCAACCTTTTCTTTCATGAAGATCATTTGCATGTATTTTATAGAATCGCGCTCTGCCTTAGTGGCTAGATGTTCTCGTTGTGACGAGTGTTTACAGGCTTCTTCGATTGTTTGTTGTGTTGGATGTGGTTTATTATCTAAATATGTTTGTAATAGTCTGTGTACCATTACATCAGGATATCTTCTTATGGGAGAAGTAAAGTGAGTGTAGTGCGAAAAAGCAAGACCATAATGACCTATATTGTTAGTTGTATATTCTGCTTTTGACATGCAGCGAAGGGTCAGAGTATCAATTAAGTTTTGTTCTCTTTTTCCATTACAAGCTGATAGTAACCCGTTTATTTCGCTGCTAATATTTTTCTTCCCTGGATTAAAGGAATATCCGAACGGAGCAATTGTTTGTTTTAAATTAAGAAGTTTTTGTTCGTCTGGATCATCATGAGTACGATAAACAAATGGAGGTGCCGGTTGTTTTTTGCTAATAAAAGAAGCAACCTTTCTATTTGCTAAAAGCATAAATTCTTCTATTAATTTGTGTGCGTCTTTTGATGTTTTAAAAAAAACAGACTCTGGCTTATCATCATCATCGAGAATAAAATTAACTTCTACACGATCAAAAGAAATAGCACCGTTTTTCATTCGCTTTGAGCGTAAAATTTTAGCTTGTTTATCTAAAATATTAATTGCATCAAAAACAGGACTAGGAATTTTATAAGAAACTTTTGTTAACGAAACAAGAGCGTCTACTTCTTCCTTTTGTGTTTCTAAAATATTTTGAACCTCTTCATAAGAAAAACGAAAATCAGAATTGATAACCGTTCTGCCATACCACTCATCTTTTACCTCCCCTTTATTATTAATAATAAAAACAGAAGAAAAAGTAAATTTTTCTTCGTTTGGGCGCAGAGAACAGAGACCATTTGAGAGAACTTCGGGTAACATAGGGACCACGCGATCAACTAAATATACCGATGTTGCGCGGTCGTATGCCTCTTGATCGAGAAGTGTACCGGGTTGAACATAATAAGAAACATCTGCAATATGAACACCAACTTCGTAATCTCCATTAGCAAGTATTTTAAAAGAAAGAGCGTCATCAAAATCTTTAGCAGATATAGGGTCAATCGTGAAGGTTAGTGTTTCTCTAAAATCTCTTCTTGCTTTTATTTCTTTTATATCTAATGAAGTTGGTATTTTAGAAGCGGCTTCCTCTATCTCTTTTGGAAATTCATAAGGAAGACCATAATCATGAAGAATTGCATGAATTTCTGTTTCCTTATCTCCTGGTATTCCTAGACTTTTTACTATAGTACCCGAGGGAGAATCTCTATTATCATCCCAACTTTTAAATACAGCAACCACCTTTTCTCCCTCTTTAAAATCTTTTAATTCTGATCGTTCTATAAAAAGATCTGTATACATTCTAGCATTTCTACATAAAACAAAACCAAAATCGTTTTGTTTATCAAGAACTCCAACAAATTCTTTTTTACTACGCGTAATGATTGTTTCAATATGCGCTTCAAATTCGTTGTTTTTTTTATGAATACTAACCTCAACGGTGTCACCATTAAGACCTTTATTCAACTCTTTTTTTGGAACAACAAGTTCTTTATTATAACCCTCTACAGTAACAACTCCTTTTCCAGAAGGAATAATAGTTAAAAGAGTCGTTACTTTATTAATTACAGAAGTATTATATAGAAATTGACCCCTTTGAAAAGATTGTAATTGTTTATTATTTAAAAGCTTATTTAAAACTTTAATAATATAATTTCTTCCTTTTGTGTCTTTAACATCAAGAGCAGCAGCAACTTGTTTATAATTAAGAACGGCTTTTGATTTACTTTTAAAAAGAGATAATATTTTTGTCTCTAATTTGTGAAGTTCATTTTTCTCTTTAAACATAAATTATTTTGATTAACCCAAAGGTACAATAAACGTTTGCAGGGGGGTTATTAACACTATTAACATAATAATCATTTTTTTTATTTTAAAATTTATATTAATGATGATGTATATAGGGTGTTAATAAGGAATATAAAAATATTTAATATAATTTTTAAATATTAAAATTAACAGCTTATAATATATTATTAACATATTAAAAATTTAAAAATCAGTTAAATACAAAGTTACAAACCCCTGTTAATAAAAATTATTCTTAATAAAAAAATAGAATTATTCAAATATAAAAAGTTAATAAGCATCTTTTTTTTGTGTTTATAGAATAGACAACTATTTAAAAAATTAAAAGAAGGGCTATCTTTATTTTTATATACAAACTTAAACTAATACAAAAAGAATTATTTTTTTAATAATTGTAAACAAATAATGAATAAACTAGTGAACAGTATATAAACAAACTTGTAAGAAATTTATAATTTTAATTAAAAAATGAAAATAAGTATTGGGAATGATCATGCGGGGCCAGAGTATAAAAAAGAAATTATTTCTCTTTTAGAATCAAAAGGTTATCAAATTAAAAACTATGGGACCAATTCACCAGAAAGTGTAGACTACCCTGATTTTATTCATCCAGTAGCAAAAGATATTTCTGAAGGAAAAGCAACCATCGGAATTATTATTTGTGGAAGTGGAAACGGAGCAAACATGACGGCAAATAAATATTCGAAAATAAGGTCTGCTTTATGTTGGAATAAGGAAATTGCTGCATTAGCCAGACAACACAATGATGCTAATATATTAAGTCTACCGGCCAGGTTTATTTCAATTGAACAAGCAAAGGAAATGGTTTTAACTTTTTTAAACACCGCTTTTGAAGGAGGGCGTCATCAAACACGGATAGATAAAATTCCCTGTTAATTATGGTTGTTTTTAAATGCAAACCGTTTAATAGTCTTAACATTGATGAACTCCACAGTATATTAGCATTACGTTCAGAAGTTTTCGTTGTAGAACAAAATTGTGTTTATCAAGATATTGATGGAAAGGATAAAAAGGCATTACATATCATAGGGTATTTAAATGAAGAAATTGTTGCATATGCAAGAATTTTTGATAAAGGCGTTATTTATCCCGAGTATTGCTCTATTGGAAGAATTGCAACATCTTTTACCGAAAGAGGAAAAAAATTTGGTCACCAATTAGTGGAGTTTTCAATAAAACAAAGCCATAAAAGCTTTAATAGTGGGGCTATTAAAATTTCTGCCCAGGCACATTTAGAAAAATTTTATGGCCTTCATGGTTTTCGAGCCTCTGGAGAAACTTATTTAGAAGATGGTATTCCGCACATAGGAATGTTACTGCCAAATTCTTTTTAGTTTTTTAATTTAAAAAACAAAGACTCAGTTTCATCAATTATTTCTGATGTTAAGGGTAATTTTTTGCCTTTATAAATCAACATACAGCTACCTCCAAAAGGTAATTTATGTTCAATATTTTTCAATCCCTGTCTTAATTGTCTTTTTATTTTATTTCGGTCTATAGCTTTTTTAAAGTTTTTTTTTGGAACAGAAACACCCGCAAATAAAAAAAGTGTCTTTTCTTTTTTCAAAACTTTCAACACTAAACTTTTTGTGTTATGCCCTTTTTTATTACTAAAAAGAGCATCTAAAGTGTTTTTACTTTTAAGTCGTTTTAAAGTAAATTTATTATTTTGGAGCGACATAAAAATTATCTGTTTTATCAATGTCTGCCATTAAATTGCTTGGATCAATCACAATAGCTTCAATTTGATTTTTTTCTTTATCAATAGTAAAAGAATAGTTCAAATTTGCCCAAGGCCAATCGGGTTGAATTTTCCACTCAAGACTATATGGGTTTTCCTTCTCTCCTCGCATTAAAGAAATAGGAATATAGTGCAGCTCTACTTCTCCATTTTTATACTGTATTAAAATTTCAAGTGGCATTGGCATTACTTCTTTTCTTTTCAAACGAATTGTTGTTCCGTCCGGCGCCTCTTCAACAGCATCAATAGAATAATTTATCGTGTTTGTTGTTTGTGTCCAATCGGTTAAAAACCATTGAAGTTGAATTCCAGAAATACGCTCTGCGATTCTTCTTAAATCATTTGGAAGGGGGTGTTTAAACTTCCACTCATTATAATAGGTTTGTAGAATCTCAAATACTTTTTCTTTTCCCACGATGTAACTAAGTTGTCCTAAAAAAACAGCCCCCTTGCTGTAGGCGGTTCTTTCATAAGCATAGTTGTGGTAATATCGGTTTGCGTTTGTGCTTTGTGGCATTTCTCCGCCCGATGCTGCTAAGGCATAGTAGCCCCTATAAGATCCCTCCAAAGGAAAATCTTTATTCTGATTAAGTATTTCATTTTCAGCTAAACTGGAAATAAAGCTAGTAAACCCCTCGTCCATCCACTCGTGTTTTGTCTCGTTAGTAGCCAAAACATGCTGAAACCATGAGTGTGCTAATTCATGGGCAGTAACACCAAAAAGAGAACCATATTTTCTTCCACCAGTAATTAAGGTAAGCATTGCATATTCCATACCTCCGTCGCCGCCCTGAACAACAGAGTATTGTTTATAGGGATATTGACCAATTTTTGAATTATAATATTCCATTAGTTCCGCTGTATGCGGTTGAAGCTTCTTCCAGTTTTCAATAATTTCAGGATCATTTTTATAAAAAAAGTGAAGATCCACATCGTTTGGACCAGGGTAGGTGTCGTGAATATAATCAACATCAGCCGCCCAAGTAAAATCATGAACCATGGGAGCAATGTAATGCCAGGTTATTTTCCCTTTTTTAGTTTTCGCCCTTTTACGATCAGAGTACCCCTTTCCAATAGTCTCGGCGTTTTGAAGATATCCGCTCGCTGCAACCATAAAATCTTTATCTAATGTGATTTTTACATCAAAATCTCCCCAAACACCATGAAACTCTCTACCAGTATAAGGATCAGCATTCCATCCCTCACTATCATATTCAGCCATTTTAGGGTACCACTGAGCCATGGAAAATGCAACACCTTCACTAGAATTTTTACCAGCCCTTCTAATAACATCTGGCACATGACCCTCAAAGGCCAACTCAAAAAGCGCGCTTTTTCCTGGGGCTATGGGAGAGTTGAGCGGAACCTCTAGAATTGTTTCTGAGTCAATGGGATTAAGCAAAACACCGTTTTGAGTTAACCCACTCACTCTTAAGTAACCTGCTTGATTTGGGGCTAACGAGTCTAAACTAATTTTGAAACGTGTGTTTTTGTCAGCAGAACTTCTTTGGCGAACCGCCATTTCACTTCCCGGTTTAAAGGCATTAAAATAGAGGTGGTAGAAAACCTTGTTAAGGGTTTCGGGAGAATTATTGGTGTACACAATTTTTTGAACCCCACTATATGTTGCGCTTTTATGGTCTAAAGCAACCTCCATGGTATAGTCAACAGCCTGTTGCCAATACTGACTTTTGGCAGATTGAAACATAATAAGGCCAAGAAAAAAGAAAACAAACGGTTTCATTGTATATAATTTACGTTTGATAAAGATACTTCTCGTTTAGGAATTAAAATAATAATCAAAGTTAAAATGCTCTTTTAACCTAATGCCTTTATCTGTTTTTTGAAGACTAATTAATTCATGGTGTGGATCATGCTCTAAAAACAGAAAAGCGTTTTCCAATAGCGCCTTCTCTAAAAACAAGGTCTTTTCGTCTAGCGACAACAATGGGCGAGTGTCGTATCCCATAATATAAGGAATAGGAATGTGTCCCACCGTTGGAATCAGATCAGCTGCGTAAAACACTTTTTTCCCATTATATTCTATAAGCGGAAGCATTTGCTTTTCAGTATGTCCATCTGCCAAAAAAACAGAAAAAGGAAAGCCGGTATTTTCTAAAAAAGGGCCTTTCCCTTTAATTAAATTTAATTGTCCACTTTCTTGAAGAGGCATAATATTTTCCGGAAGAAAGGATGCTTTTTCTCTTAGGTTTGGATTTGTAGCCCACTTCCAATGAGATTCATGTACCCAAAAAGCGGCATTTTTAAAAGCAGGGGATAGCACCCCACTCTTAGAGCGTTGAATTGCGCCACCGCAATGATCAAAATGTAGGTGGGTGAAAAAAACATCGGTAATATCGTCTCTATGGAAGCCAGCTTTTGCCAAAGAAAGGTCTAGAGAATGCTCGCCCCAAAGGCCATAATGAACAAAAAAAGAGTCTCCTTGTTTGTTTCCCATTCCCGTATCTATTAAAATTAAACGCTCTCTTTCCTCTATTAGAAGAGAGCGCGTTGCCATTTCAACGCGGTTTTTTTGGTCAGCAGGGTTAGTTCGCTCCCATAAAGTCTTTGGAACTACTCCAAACATTGAGCCACCATCAAGTTTAAAATTTCCTGCCTCTATGGGGTAAAGCTTCATTTATTAAGTTTTATTCTAGCCAAAACATCCGTTGAGGTAAGATAAAGATAATCCTCAGCGGCATCAAAAGCACAATTTGCCGTTGCTTTTCCTGGACGAATTGTACCTAAATGTTTTCCTTCGGGGCCAATAACCAAGACACCGCCCGGACCAGTGGCAAAAATTGTTCCAGAAGAATGCACTTTTAATCCATCAAAAGAACCAAGGCCTTTTCTTAAAATGTTTTTTGAATCAAAAAACACCCTTTTGTTTTTTAAGGCTCCATCTACATAGTCAAAGGCGGCTATAATTAAATTTTCGCGATCAGAATTCCCTATGTAGATCGTTTTTTCATCTCTTGAAAAGGCAATACCATTAGGGCGTGACAGGGTTTTATTTAGAAGGACAATTCCTTCTTTTTTTGACCATTTAAAGATTCCATTAAAATCAAGCTCCTTTAGGGAATCATCGTCTTGTTGGTCCAATCCATATGGAGGGTCTGTAAAAAACAAATCTCCGTTTTTAGAAAAGACTAAATCGTTAGGGCTATTTAGCCACTTTCCTTCAAAATGATCAATAACAGTCTCGTAGGAGGGCGGGTCAAGTTGCCAATCACCTTTTAATCGAGCGACCCTACGATCACCATGTTGGCAAATCACAAGGGCGCCACTTGAATCTAAAACAAGACCGTTTGCACCCTCGCTCGAGCTATGGGGAGCATAATTGGTCATTCCGCTTGGATCTAAAAAGACAGAAAGACCCTGCCGCTCGGTCCATAAATAAGCTTTGTTTTTAGGCACGTCCGTAAACAGAACGCCATTAAGTTTTGAAACCCAAAGAGGCCCTTCGGCCCAACTAAATCCGCTGGCAAGGACTTCAATTTTAGACTCTTTTGAAACAAAAAGACCCATGTCAGAATCTAACTGTTCAATTTCGCCAATAAACTCCTGGCATTTGGCGGTCAATACACTCAAAAAAACGAAACTGAAAAGGGATTTATTAAACATGCTTTTTTCTACAAAGTACAAAAATCAAAAGGCAGGATGAAAAATTAATTTATTTCTGGTTTTTGAGAAGGCTTACTAGGTCTTTGGCAAAGGTAATCATGATTTTAATTTCTTGAAGCCCAGAAAGGCGATCATTCCCTTTAATTAATAATTGCTTACCGTTGGACTCTATGTGGAAAATAGGATGGCTTTCAAAAAAGTAGATAAGGTCAGAATTAAACAATGCCTTTATTTCAACATGGTCATTTCCACTTAAATGAAAACGTTTTGAAAAGTCGGGATGTTTTTTAAAATTAATATCATTAAAGCCCGCCCATTGGTAAAGAGCAGTTTTAAAGTCTTCTTTATCAAGAACAAATACAGGAAGAGCAACAGGGCTTTTAAACAGCAAAAAGGTTCCTTTTAAATCTTCTTTAGTAATAAACGCACCTTCAGAATAAGACAGGTCAAAAACACTAAATTTTTGTTTTTCGTGGACTAGCGTGTTCACGCTATAATTCACCACCTTAGATTCAAAAAACAGAAAACCTTTAATTCCTTTGGGGTTGCTGTTTATTTTTGGCAGGTATTTCCATGACAATTGTTTTGCAAGATCTGCAAGGTTTTTTTGTCGGTTTGTCAACGAATTTTTTAACCCCATGAGTATATTTATCGGGAGGCTTTTTCGAACAGCAAAAGGATGCTGGGTTTGGGCGGCATGAATGTCTAAACCAATGGTTTCAAAAAGCCCGTTTTTTCGATCAAAAGAGCGCTGGTAGTCATGTAAACCCTCCATTACAGTGTGGTCTACAAAATCACAGAGGGAAAAATCAACGATAGCATGTTCGCTTTCAGGAATTTGATCTAATTTCATTTTAAGCCGATAAAAGTTCAAAAAGCTACAAAAGTTTTTAACGCTTACATAATAGTTTCCGGTACGCTCTTCACGATACATTAAAACGTTCGGTTTAAAAACATTTAATGAAAAAAGATATAGGCTTTTGCGCAAGAAAAGGTGAGTGATAAAAGTAGAAAGGACACCAGCAGCAATTCCCGTAACGAGACTTGTGAAAAGCGTTGTAACCAGAGTAATAATAAAAATGAGTGCTTGTTCAGGACCAATCTTATAGATACGAACTAAATTTTCAGGAGAGGCAAGCTTATAGCCAGTAAAAACTAAAATGGCCGCTAAAGCCGTTAATGGAATACGCTGGATTTGATCACCTAACAAGACCACAAAAAGGACTAAAAACATTGCATGAAAAAAATTAGCAGAGCGGTTTGTGCCCCCATTATTTGCGTTTACAGAGCTCCTAGCAATTACCGTTACAACGTTGAGACCTCCCAAGAAGCCGCTTACAATACTTGCTAGACCTAAGGCGCGTAGGTCTTTGTTAACGTTTGACCGCCTTTTTTTGAGATCTAACTTGTCAACAGCCTTAATGCTTAATAAAGATTCAATTACAGCAATCAGTGTAATTGAAACGACCACACCAAGAAAATCAAGATCTAATAATTTTTCAAAGTTGGGACGCGGGAGAGCAGAAATTATTTTTTCAGGAATTTTAATTAATAATTCTGGCGGAATTGGCACAACCTCTTTCAGCACAAGCTGATAATAATAACCAACACCAATAGAGCCCACCACAACCCACATAGGCGCGGGAATTAAGTGAAAATAAGGGTTTCTAATCTTGCTGTAAAAGAACAAGAAGAGAATGCTAATAACCCCAATTATTCCAGCGAAAGGATGGAAACCCAAAAAGAGAAGCAGTGAATCTGGGATCCGCATTAGCTGCTCAATGGTATCTCCGGAAACAGACGTAAGTCCAAGCATTACATGGAATTGTTTTGCTAAAATACCCACACCGATTGCCGCTAGCATCCCTTGTAATGCTGAGGCCGGGAAAAACTCACTCATTGCTCCCAAACGAAGCGCCCCAAAAAGAAACAATAAACCTCCAGAGAGAATTATTGCGGCTAGTGTAAAAAGATATCCCTGGTAAAGGTCGCCTCCGCCTAAAGAGGTTATGGCGGCCAATAACACAATAACAAGACCATTTCCTGGGCCAGAAATTGTTATGTGAGAGCCCCCAAATACAGCTACAACAACTCCACCGACTACCGCAGCAATAATTCCTGCTAATGGGGGAGCTTCAGAGGCAATAGCAAGACCCAGAGCTAGGGGCAAAGCAACAAGAGATACGACAAAACCCGCAAAAATATTTTGGGGTAACTCTTTGAAAAATGTTAAGGAAGCACTTTTTTTACCCATTTTTTTTAGACTGAATGATTAAAACATCTGTTGGTAGCTCAGCTAGAATGTGTTCTAAATCTTGTGGAAAAAAACGATGATAAAAACGAGGCTTTTCTTGTGCATTCATTATTAATAAATCAGCCCGCACAACACGAGCATAATGACCAATAGAATATCCTCTACTACCAAAAATACTTTGTGTTTCCCATTTTAATCTCTTTGTTTTAGCCAAGGGTATTTTTTTAATAATATCGGTTACCCTTATTTTTTCTTCACGATCTATCTTTTCTTTTCTTAAGGTTGCCTTTCGAAGACTACGGTCGTCATCAACAGAAACAGCAACTCTAGATTCGCTAATTTCTTCTACGAGGGTTATTTTTTCTGAGGATAAGGCGCATCCTACAGAAAAAGCAGCCTCAACAGTCTCTTGAGTTTGCGGGCTGTCAAATCCATTAACAACAATATGCTTACAAGGAATCCTCTCAATAGAGGGCTTTAGCATTAAAAGCACTGAACAAGGCGCTTCACGGGTTAGTTTTCGTGCGATTGAGCCCAAATAGTATTTAACCACATTTTCTCTTTTTAATGCACCCAAAAGCAACAAGTCCACTCCAAATTCTTCACAGCAGTTGGCCAATGTTTTTATAGGCTCTCCTTTTTTCCAAAAAACAGAAACAACGCGAGGCTTCAATGGGCACTCTTCTAAAAGAGCGTCAAATTGAGTTTCTTTCTTTGTTGTTTTTTCTCCAACATGAACAAAAATAAGTTCAGCATTAAAAAAAGAAGCCAAGCGGGTAACCTCAAAAACGTTTGCTCTTAAGGAAGGAGAAAACGCAAAGCCAAACAATAATTTTTTAAATGAGTTAAAGGCCATAAGCAGAATAAGGGTTACGTTTTCTGGACAAATTCAGTACGCAAAATGATTACTGTTTTTTTAATTTTACAACCTATTTCAGAAGGATCATTAGTAGGGCGGATATTTTTAATAACGGGCACTCTTTTTAATGTAATACCAGCCCCCTTGACCTTTAGGTCTTTATAAACCCTTACGCTATCTCCTTCCTGAAGTGCAGTGCCATTGAAATCAGTTACGATCATGAAGTTGCTTTTCTCAAAGATACACGGAAAAAACAACGATGCAAATCCTATTCTTCTTCTTTAGGAAAGAGCGTTATTGACGTGTTTTTTTCTAAAAGCCTTGCGATGGTATAGGCAGAGGAGCCAATGATTTTATTCATGTTTTCTATCGCTAGTCTTTCTGGCTCATCTCCTGGTTTGTGGTAGAAACCAAAGTTTTTAAAATCAAAAGAAGAGAGGGTTTGAGCGGGAATATTAAAAGCCTTAAAAAACGCATAATTATCAGACCGCCTAAAAAGGTTTAACTCTTTTGCCTCAGGAAGAAACTGAACAAAATTTGGAGAAACTCTATTCATCTCGTCTGCCATGCTCGACATTTTGTATCCGGTCATATAGACCTGGTTTTCTCCACTAGTCAATACAGTACCAATCATTTCGAAATTTATCATATAAGCTAAATCAACATTCTCCTCTTTTAAGCGATCTGCTAAATGATGAGCACCTTTAAGCCCCTTTTCTTCATCTGCAAAAAGAGCAACAATAATATTTTTCTCCCAGGAGTGCTGAGCTAAAAACCGTGAAATTTGCATTACAGCCGTTGAGCCTGCAGCATTGTCGTTGGCTCCATTAAACACATTATCTCCTTCAATGTTTTGAACGCCAATATGGTCTAAATGAGCTCCGATTAGTATTGTTTCCCTTTTGGGGCTATATTTTCCAATCTGCCCCACAACATTGAAAGAAACGACACTGTCTGTAACTAATGAGTCTCGATAAGCCTCGTAAAAAGGAGCAACATTATATTTTTTAAAATATTCAGCCACATAAGAGGCGGCTTTAAAATATCCCCCACTATTTGAATCCCTGCCTTTCATGTCGTCATTCGCCAAGGCATATAAGATTTCTTTAGTTTCTTTTGTGGTGATCTGATCACGAATAGCTTCTTGGTCATAAGAACTTTGATTGATACAGCTTGAGAGAACAATTGCTATAAGAGCGGAGAGTGATTTTTTCATGTAAGGAAATTTAAAACAATTTTTGTCTGGGTTCAAAGACGCATTTTTAATAAATCGGGCTTAAAGCCCTTTTTTTCGTAAGCTTTTATTGCCCATTCATTTTCAGCATAAACATCCAGTTGTATTTCATAAATGTTTTTCTCATGGGACCATTTTATCAGCCGCTCAATTATGTCACCAACAATACCCTTTCCACGGTTTGAGGGGACCACATACATAAAGCCGAGATAAGTGAATTTAGCGGGCGTTTTGTAAGGAACAGCATTTTTTAGTAATCCATAACCTGAACCTACAAGTTTACCTTCTATTTCCGCCACTAAAAAGAGAGCATCTTTTCTAACGATCAAATCATTTATGTTATAATATGTTATGGCACCTTTTTTGAGATTAGGAGCAAAAGGTCTTTCAAAAGCTATAAGGCTTTGCTCAAACTCTTTTAATTTCGGAAGGTCTTCTAAAGCAGCTTCTCGAACATCAAATTTCAAAGATTCCATAAGAAATTATTCTAGGGAAATGTATAAAAAATAAAGGAAAGAAAAAAAGCACCAAGCAGGCGCTTTAAATTAATCATTTAGTTTTAAAACCGCCATAAAAGCTTGTTGTGGAATTTCTACATTTCCAACTTGTCGCATTTTTTTCTTTCCTTTTTTCTGTTTTTCAAGAAGCTTCCTTTTTCGAGAAATATCCCCACCATAACATTTAGCAGTAACATCTTTTCTGAGAGCTTTAATGGTCTCCCTTGATATTATTTTGGCCCCAATGGCCGCTTGAATAGGAATATCAAACTGTTGTCGAGGAATAAGTTGGCGTAATTTTTCACACATTTTTTTGCCAATATTATAGGCATTGTCTGTGTGAATTAAAGCAGACAGAGCGTCAACAGGGCTAGCGTTTAATAGAATATCAACCTTAACAAGCCTAGAAGGGCGTAATCCAATTGGCGCGTAGTCAAAAGAGGCATAGCCTTTGGAAACTGTCTTTAAACGGTCATAAAAGTCAAAAACAATTTCCGCAAGAGGCATATCAAAAGTAAGCTCAACACGCTCTGTAGTTAAATATGTTTGATTAGAAATCTGTCCTCTTTTTTCAATACAAAGAGACATTACATTTCCCACAAAATCTGATTTTGTGATAATAGTAGCTTTAATATACGGCTCTTCAACGCGGTCTAAAAAAGAAGGGTCTGGAAGGTCAGAAGGATTGTTTACTAGTAAAATTTCTTTCGGGTTTTTTCTGGTAAATGCGTGGTATGAAACATTGGGAACCGTAGTAATTACGGACATATTAAATTCACGCTCTAAGCGCTCTTGAATAATTTCCAAATGAAGCATTCCTAAAAAGCCGCAGCGGAAACCAAATCCAAGGGCCGCAGAACTTTCGGGGGAGAAAACTAAGGATGCATCGTTCAGCTGTAGTTTTTCCATAGAGGCGCGAAGCTCTTCATATTCCTCCGTGTCAACAGGATAAATTCCTGCAAATACCATTGGCTTCACCTCTTCAAACCCAGAAATAGCTTCTGTAGTGGCTCTCTCGGGGTCAGTTATGGTGTCGCCGACTTTAATTTCTTTAGCTTCCTTAATTCCGGTAATTAGGTATCCAACATCTCCCGCACAAATCTTTTTTTTAGGCTCTTGCTTTAATTTGAGCGTTCCAATTTCATCCGCAAAATAAGTTTTGCCAGTAGCAAGAAATTGAATTTTTTGCCCTTTTTTAATAGTTCCGTTTAAAACTCTAAAATATGTTTCTACACCACGAAAGGGGTTATAAACAGAATCAAAAATCAATGCCTGTAAAGGGGCGTCTTCACTTCCTTTAGGAGAAGGAACACGATCAATAACTGCTGATAAAATCTCTTTAATTCCTAGACCAGTTTTTGCTGAAGCGGGGATAATATCATCAGGATTACATCCCAGCAGATCTACAATGTCATCAGTAACCTCCTCGATGTTTGCCGAGGGAAGGTCTACTTTATTAAGGACAGGAATGATTTCTAAATCATTTTCTAAGGCCAAATAAAGATTTGAAATGGTTTGCGCCTGAATGCTTTGTGCAGCATCCACCACGAGAAGCGCTCCTTCACATGCTGCAATTGAACGCGAGACTTCGTATGAAAAATCAACATGCCCTGGGGTATCAATTAGATTGAGAACATAGGCCTCTCCCTTATGCTCATATTCCATTTGAATTGCGTGGGACTTAATGGTTATACCTCTTTCGCGCTCCAAATCCATATTATCCAATAATTGATTTTTTTTTTCACGCTCAGTAACAGCTCCAGTAGAATCCAAAAGACGGTCTGCCAAGGTGCTTTTACCATGATCAATGTGGGCAATAATACAAAAGTTTCGAATGTTCTTCATCTCGGCAATTTCGTTGCTAAGCGCAAATATACAGCTTTGTCCTGTCGCTTTTCTGTTTTAATAAAATATAGTTATTGTTGCTAAACTCATGTTTTATTAGAATTAATCCTCACAAAAGTTTTTGATTTAGATCACCCAAAAAGGGTTTTTAAAGCGCCTTTCTAATTTAGCCCTCTTTTCTGGAGAAACTAAATCAACGAAATACCATGTCTTTTCTTTATTTTTACCAAAAAAAGAACTTGGTTAAAATTGGAGACATAGAATTAATTGACTTTCCATTGCTTTTAGCTCCCATGGAGGACGTAAGTGATCCGCCTTTTCGTGCGCTTTGTAAAGAACGTGGAGCAGATGTTGTTTATACAGAATTTATTTCTTCAGAAGGCTTAATCCGTGATGCTGCCAAAAGTGTTCAAAAATTAGATATTTACGAAAAAGAACGCCCGGTTGGAATCCAAATTTTTGGAGCTAATCTAGATTCAATGCTTCGTTCAGTGGAGATTGTAGAGGCTTCAAAACCAGATATAATTGATATAAATTTTGGCTGTCCTGTTAAAAAGGTAGTAAGTAAAGGTGCGGGCGCAGGTATTTTAAGAGACATTCCTTTAATGGTTAAACTTACCGAGGAAATGGCCAAGCACACAAGCCTTCCCATTACGGTAAAAACGCGCTTGGGATGGGATGATTCATCGATCAAAATTGTTGAAGTTGCAGAACGACTCCAAGATGCGGGGGCAAAAGCACTGTCTATTCACGGAAGAACTCGAGCACAAATGTATAAAGGTGATGCAAACTGGCTGCCAATTGCCGAAGTGAAAAACAACCAACGAATGCACATTCCTGTTTTCGGAAATGGAGATGTAAACTCTCCAGAGAAAGCTAAATTAATGCGAGATGAGTTTGGGCTAGACGGAGCAATGATAGGTAGAGCAAGCATTGGAAATCCATGGTTTTTTGATGAAGTAAAACACTTTTTAGCCACAGGAACACACGCTATAGCTCCTAACATTGAAGATAGAGTTGAGGTAGCAAGACGGCATTTAGAAATGGCCATTGGTTGGAAGGGAGAAACTCAAGGAGTGCTTGAAACTCGCCGACATTATACTAATTATTTTAAGGGCATTCCAAACTTTAAGCCTCTTCGTACTCGAATGGTTACATCAAACGAATCTGCTGGTGTTTTTGAGGTTTTTAAAGAGATACTTGAGCAATTCTCTTCTTATGAAACGGCATAAGACCGAGCTTTTTTAGCCAATCCTCTTGTTGCCCATGCAGTACTCAAAGCTCCTAAAACTATCACCGTACCGAGAACAACTAAAATATTTTTTAATTCAAATAAAACAGGATATGCCAAAGAGGTTCCGGGAACATAAATAAACGGAAACAAAGCCTGTAGACCAACAATAATAATCCCCAGCATAATGCCAACGCCTCCTCCAAAGCCACAGATTAATAATCCAACATTAAAAAAAAGTTTATATATTCCTTTTGGTTGAGCACCCATTGCTAAAAGAATTTTTATTTCCCCGCGCTTATCTAAAAACATCATAATTAAAGCACCAATTACATTAAAAAGAGCAATAATCATTACTAGTGTAAAAATAAAATATATGGCAAGGTGCTCTACGTTCAGCATTTTATGAAGAGCGGCGTTTTGTTCGGATCTTGAGACTAGATTTATCGGTTCTTTAAAATAGGGGGAAATTTCTTTTGCCAGTTTTTTTTTGGTTACGTTTTCTGCTGTTTTTAAAACAATTGACGAAAAACTATTTGGGGATAGCCCCATTAATTCCTGACCAAAAGCCAGGTCAGCAAACACGTACTTTTTGTCTAAGTCTTCACTAATTTGATACAAGCCAACCACCACCGAGGGTTTAGTGAAAAAAGGGTTTTGATCTAAAGGACCAGTTTTCTTTTTTTTTGGAACGGTAATGTTTAAAAACGTGCTGTAATCAAAGACACCTACACTCATGTTTCCTGCAATGCCAAAACCAAGCACTGCTTCCGGACCCTTAAATGAGAGCCAATTTCCAAGAGCGATTAAAGAGTCCACCCCCACTACATTTGTGTAGTTTTCCGAAACAGCCTTTAAATAGGCAACTTGATTTTTTTCATTAAAAGACAGAAAAACTTTTTCTTCCACCTCTTGTGCCACAGAAATTATTAATGGTAGAGATTCAATTTCCGAAAGCGTGTTTTCAGAGAGAGTTAAATATTTACCCCGAATAGGGGTAATTTCATAGTCGGGATCAAAGGAGTTTGTGAAAGAAAGCCCAAAGTCTTTAAGGCCAGCAAAGGCACTTAGAACTATAAATAATGATGCGGTAGCAACTACAACCATTAAAAAAGCGAAGACATTAATACGGTTAATAACCGTTTGCTGACTTTTAGAAAAGAAATAACGCCAAGCGATTTTTAATGAATAGGTCATTCTTTTTACTTAATATTTAAAGACAGCTTATTTTTTTTGTCTTGGCGCTAGTGTTGTTATGTTTTTTAAAGGATTTTCCCCTTCTTTTAATTCTTTTTCAATCCGATCTATATAGTCTAGTGAGTCATCAATGAAAAAAGATAGATCAGGGACTCTTCTTAATTGGTTCTTCATTCGTTGAGATAAATCATGGCGGAGCTGAAAACGATTTTCCTTTAAATTTTTAAAGTATGTTTCAGCATTTTTAGCAGGAAAAATACTAAGGTATATTTTGGCAGAGGTTAAATCTGCAGTTACATGAACTTTTGTAACGGAAATCATCAAGTTACTTACGCTTTGCTGTCTAATAGCACCCTGTAAAAGGGTAGCTACCTCTTCCTGTAAAACCTTATTTATTTTTTTTTGCCTTGGCGTCTCTTGTTTATCCATTTAACAAAAATACATATAAAAAAGCGCTTATAAACGCTCCCATTTATAATCCCCGTTTAACAGAAACGTTCCCAAATGTTCTTTCTTCCACTGGTTTGGCGGAATTAAGGAAAGAAAAGTCTCTTTTTTGCCTTGGTAAAGATGATAAGTTTCTCCAACAATTGGTTCAAATTTAAAACGTGCAGAATAGACCTGTTGAGTATCTTTAGCAAGTGAAACAAAAGTTTTGATCTTTTGTTGTAAGTCGTTTAGTTCTGCTTGAAACTGTTTAGAAACTTTGTCAACACCTTTCTTTTTAAAAGCACCAACATTAGGAACTTCAATGATTGGACCGCTTATACTACTTGCATAGGGCAGAAGTTTAGCAATATAATTTTCTTGCGTTTCGTCCCAGACTACACTATCAGGCTTCTTTTCTTTCAACAGATAATTTTTAGCAAAGATAGCTAAATAAGTGTTAGATGGCTTTTGATAATGGATGTTACGAAAGAAACACCTTTATTTCCCCCTTCCGGTCTTTCGAACTGCAGTTGTTCTTTTTGTGGCTCTTGGGGTTGCTACTTTTTTATTTTTTTCGCCTTGCGCTGTTTTCGTTTTACTATTTCCAAAAAATTTACTGCTCATGAGAATTATTTTTTATAAATATAAGCATCTATTACAAATAAAAGAGTTTAAAAATAAAAAGGCAGGTCCAGCCAACCATAGCCTTACTACCTTTTTACAAAAGCAGGGTGTGAAGCCCTACACGTCAAAGATAGTCAAAACGATTCAACTCCCACCGCATGTATATAAGTAAAACGCGCTGTATTAACTATTCAGCTTTTTTGTTAAAAATGTTTTGAGTAATCCTCTAAAGATTAATCAAATGAATCTAAAGACGATAAGATGATTTTTTCCATCACTTTATAACCGGCCAAATTTGGATGAACCAAATCATCTGCTGAGGTAAACTCAGGAACTTTTAATCCGCCATTAGAATCCGCCATTACGGAATAATAATCAACATAGGGTATGCCTTTTTTGGCACAATAACTTTTTAAAACAGAATTAAGCCTTACTACTTTGGGTCCAGGCTCTAATCCAGGAGACCACGGAAAGTCAATTGCAGGCATTGTTGAACAAATGTAAACAGAGATATTACTAGCAACGGCAATTTCTGCCATTGAGATTATATTTTCAGCAGTGTTTTCAATGGTTATTGGACCCGTATTTCCAGCAATATCATTTATTCCAGCCATAATTACGATGCTTTTTGGGTTTAAATTAATAACATCAGGCTTAAACCTAATAAGCATTTGAGGTGTAGTTTGACCACCAATCCCTCTATTAACAAAAGGATTGTTAAGAAAAAAGTCTTTATCAAGCCTCCCCCATTCTTCGGTAATAGAATTACCCATAAAAACAACACGATTTGGGTCCGGTGTTTTTATTAATTCTTCATTACTTTTTTGATACTTTTTTAAATTTGCCCAATCCATTACGGATCCACCTCCAGCAATAGCTACTTGTTGAGCATTAATTACGATTGACATAAATAAGAAAGCGAATGTTATTTTATTGATACTCATTGTTTATTTGATTTAGAGTGAATCCATTTTAAAAAATTTTTTTCTGCAAACGCATTATTCCAGCTTCCATGACCAGTGTTTTCGTATAAAGTCATTTTAGGGCTTCCACCAGCTTCTATAATTGCTTTTGCCATTGCCAATGAATATTTTGGACTAACTACATTATCATCAGAACCATGAAAAATCCAAAGAGGAACTTTCTCAGCATACAATTTAGCTAACTGAGGAATTCCATTTCCACAAATAGGGGTTGCCGCTGCAAACATATTTGGTCTTCTAAATAATATTTCAAAAGTTCCCATACCGCCCATAGACAAACCACTCACATATATCCGCTTTTTGTCAACTTGCTTTTTTTCAACAAATTTATCCATTAGTCTTATGACTAGTCCTAAGCTTTTATTCGGCTTTGTAATTTTATTATTGATGGTTTTGTTCCATTTATCGGATGATAAACTAGGCCATCTATCATTTTCTGAACATTGGGGAAATATTACCCAAGAATTATATTTTTCTCTATTTTCTTTTTTTAAAAAAAGCATTCCACCATGGGTTAGCTGAGAAGAATTATCATTTCCTCTTTCGCCAGAACCATGTAAAAATAAATGAACAGGGTATTGTTTGTTAGGATTGTAATTTAAAGGTTTTAAAATTCTGTAATTAAGCGTGTCATTTTCATAAACAAAACTTTCTTTTTCATACAATTTAAGATCTTGAGAATTTAAATAGTTGAACATAAAAAAAAAGAACATTAGGCTAAAATGTTTCATTCACAATTTTTTTGACATAATAATAACTAGTTTATATTAAGGAGAAATTTTAAAAATTAAATATACCAAAATCAAATATAAATATTTGCTAACTCAACACTACATCGCTACTACATTTTAAATTTAATTAATAAAAGTTCAGCTATTAAGTAAATAAAACCTGAGAATACAAGTTTTGATCTCCACTAAATCTTTCTAATTATAATAACTCATTTTTTTAATATGTTTTTAGAAAAATAGCCTTCCGGTATTTTAGAATTAAAAGAAACGTCAAGAATAATAAAATCAGTTCCTTTCCCATCTTTAAGCACATCTTTGTAATTCATTTTCATGGGAAACCATCTTTTATTTATTTTTCTAATATCAGAGAACGTTGTTGTTTTAAGTAAGGTTCCACTTTTTGCGTAGAGATTTTCTTTAAGTGGGACAAATTTATTTTTATCGACCCATAGAACCCTTTTATGGTAAGCTAATCCTTCAACTTTAGAGACGAGCTCCATAACCCAAACAGGAGACTCATTATAGTTTTCTTCTTGAATAATTTTAGCAACATATACCTCAGAGAGTCTTTTTTCCTCCATCATATCTTCATAAGATAAGTCAGAACCCATTACGGACTGTCTTAAAAGATGACCTGAAAGCTGAATAGTTCTATCTGTTGTGGGGGAATAAATCCATAGCCGTTCATTAAGCTTTAACATTTTTGTTCCTTTCTCTCTCTCAGGAAATAGATATTCTGTAAAATTATTTTCTTTACCCATAGAATAACTTCTTGATCTAATGATTCTTTTTTTCCTTTTTCCATAAACAATCATTTCGGAAGTAACAATTTGTGTCTTAGAAAACATGTTTTTATCAATTTCCTCAATAATTTTTAATGCTTTTAGATCACTTACTTGTGCTGTTAGTAAGAAGGGTAACTGAATTGATAAAAAGAGGGCGATTATTGTTTTCATGATATAATTTTAAACTTCTAATTCTTTGAATAAACGAGCAGTTTCTCTTTTATAGATTCCTCTCCCAGCTAAGGCTGTCCCAAAAAGCATGGAGAATAAGCCGGGGATAAAGCCAATATAGAAAAGGTCTGATGTCACGTACGCTCGCATTACGGAGGGCATTATTATGGTTGAATTAGCAACATCTTTTGAGATATCAATTCCTACTTCCTGTAAGTAATAACAAAAAACCAGACCCAGGCTTGTCCCAATTATTGAGCCAATTAATCCAATAACAGAAGCCTCAATCAACAATAGTTTAAACACATTATTTTTAGATTCTCCAAGCGCTAAACGGATACCAAATTCATTGTACCTCCTCAGGCCGCCAATAAGCCCAGTATTCCATAACACAAGAGACATTGCTAGTATAAAGATGAAAATAAAAATTCCAGAAAACGCATCTCCCATATCCAGACTCTCTCTAAGACCATTTTGATCTTTAAGTGTAAACATGACAGGAGCATATTCGTCTTTACTTTCTTGAAATTTAGCATTAAAATTTTCTGCAATAACTAAGGCTTTTTGATCATCATATTTATCATCTTTAAAATATCCTAAAAGCTCTCCAGTTCCATTTTCCATATCCAGCATATTTTGAGCATCACGGATATCAATGATAAATGTACCTTTATCCATTAATGGAGATCCAAACTCAACTGTACCAGTCATTTCGTAGCTCTGAAAAACCATACTACCCTCCATTGTTGATCCAAAAAATGTAATTTTTTCTCCTGGAGAGATATTTAATTTGGTTGCGTAATTATCACTTAAAATAATTTCCCCACTGCGTTTTGGCAGCCGTCCTCTTTTAAGTGATTTGTTTAATTGAAGTCTTTGTAGTTCTCCAGATTCCTCACTTAGAATAGATATCGCCAATCCGATTCCAGGACCCTGTAATTTGGTATTACCGGAGGCATCAGGAACATCCATAATTCCTCCAAATTTAATTCTTGGCGTCCAAATTAAATCAGGATAATTAAGATTTAAAGAATCAATTAATTCATTGATTCCTAGTAGTGCTAGATCATTGGGAAGCTGTTCTTTATTTTCTGCATAAGGTTTAGTCATAATCTTCACATGTCCCGTATCAAGTTTTGCATTTTGATTAATCACATCAGAAAAAACACCTTCCAAGAACCCAGACATCATGACTGTTACCATAACTCCAACTGATATTACAGCAATTGGAATTATACTTTTACTTTTATCTCTTAAAATCCCTCTTATTATGAATTTTATCATTGTTTTTTTCCTTTAAGTGCGAGAACTGGATTTAATTTTGCAATTTTTCTCGCGGGTAGATAACTTACAATTGTAGCGGATATAATAACCGTTAAAACGGTCATTAAAATTAATTTAAGGCCATAAACAGGATAGATTACTTCAGCTAAAGCAATCCCCATTTTCTGGTCTGCCGGAGGTATTGGAAAACCGGTTTCAGACATATAAATAAAAAAAGGAACCCCATAAATACTCCCTACGATTAGCGCTAAAACACTGTATACACTTCCCTCTATTGTAAATAAACGTACCACGCGTAAACGAGTCATTCCTAATGCTATATAAGTTCCAATCTCCTTTTGTCTTCTAAAAATTGATAGAATTTGAGTATCAAAAATAGCCAAGAGTGCAATTGCTAATAAAAGGCCATAAACGATAGATTGAGCTGTTTTTTTTTGGTTGATTAAGTCTTTGAGGGTTTTTAGTAGGGCAAACTGTGATTTGAAATTCCAAGAAGATAATTCAGGATTTTTAAATTTGTCATCAACGACAAAATAAGAAGCTTCATTTTCTAGGTTTGTCATTCCCCAAAGTTTATTAATATCAATCCAAATTTTTCCGTTGTCGATATTGGGTACGTTAGAATCGAAGACTTCAGTAATTGACAGTGTATTAGCATCGTAAGTCCCTTTGCTATCACGCCACCTAACTTGAACGCGATCTCCTTTATTTAACTTAGCAGACTCGGCGAGTCTTTTACCAATTATAACAGGGAACTCTTCTTTACTTTCTTTTAATATTTTGGTCGGTAATTTTAATATTTCTTGCTCACTACTAATTCCTTTTAATACAACACTCATCATTCTTCCTTGTGGATAAATGGACGCTTGTCTTTCAAGAATAGGTGTTAATCCAATATTTTCTTCAGGCATTTTATCGTGCCCATCTAAAATTGTATATGGGTCTAATGGATCAAATTTTTCATTAATAAGATGGCCATTTCCAAATTCCCATTCAATACTATCTTTTTGGGCTTGTTGATTCCATCCGTCCATTATAGAATTAAGTAGAATTATAATAACAAAAGAGAAGGATAAAACTAAGACGTTTAAAAGGGTTCTTAGGCGAGAACCAAATAAATTTCTAAAGGCAAGTTTTAATTCTAATTTCATAATTTATTTTTTTCATCTTTCTCAATCTTACCGTCCCTCAAATGAATAATTCTATCTAAATAACCCATTACTTTTTCATCATGTGTTGAAAAAAGAAAAGTGGTTCCCAATTCTTGATTAAGCTTTTTCATGGTTTTCAATATTTCATGAGCATTTTCAGAATCTAGATTTGCTGTAGGTTCGTCAGCAAGAACAATTTTTGGGGCCTTAACCATTGCTCTTGCTATAGCTACCCTCTGGCTTTCACCCCCAGATAGTTTGTCCGGTCTTTTATCAGCGTGATCAGTAAGTCCAACCCAGTTTAATGCTCTCATAACGGCCTCTCTTCTTTCCTTAGCTGAATTATTTTGTAACAAAAGAGCAAATTCAACATTCTCGAAAACGGTATATACAGGAAGAAGATTAAAGACTTGAAATATAAAACCAATATGATAGTTTCTTAACGACGCAGCTTCATTGTGACTAAGGGCTTTAATATCCTTGTTTAAAACAAAAGCATCTCCCTGAGTTGGCTTGTCTAATGAGCCGATAATATTTAATAAAGTAGTTTTTCCAGAACCACTTGGACCAACAATTCCAGCAAATTCTCCCTCATTTAAAGATAAATCTATTTGTTTCAATGCCATAAATTCTTTTCCTGCTATTGGATAGCTTTTTGAAACGTTCTTAACATGTATAATTGGTTCTTTTTTCATTTCTAGTGATTGTAAACTAATAAGAATTGAATTCCAGGGCCCGCAAAGCTTCTGAAAATATCATTTTGTTGTATTCCTTCAATAGAATCAGGATTGTAATACAATATAACGTATCCTGATAAGTTATTGAATTGATGCTGGTAATTTACCATAAATGTTTGCTTATCATTATTCCATTGCTGATAAACCAAAGCACTTAGTGAGCTAAAGAAGTTCAAAGGATAATTAAAACTAAATGCGCTTACACCCTTACTTATAGAGTTATTGAGTTGATTATCTGAATATTTGGAAAAAAGATATTCTTTAGAAACAGTTAGACCTTTTCCAATTCCAAATGTATAATCTATTCCAAGATTTAGAAGAAACTGATTTGTAAGTGGTCCTATATTTTTAACTTTATGAATTAAAGCTGCTTCAGTCCAAATACCAAAACCTAAATCTAATTTTGTGTCTAACCCAATTCTGTGTTCAGGACTTTGGTAGGTGTCAATTCCTAATGCCGAGTCTCCACCTGCTTGTCTATAGTGATAAGAAATAGCAGCCTCACCTTTTGGGATAAAACTTTGAAATCTTCCTCCAAATTCTGGAACATCTTTTATTGTCGGCAATGCATCAAATCCCCTCTGTTTTTCATTTCCATAAAGACCCCACACCCATAAATTAGAATTATTTTTAAAGTAATGTCTAATTAATAATCCATTAACCCCATTAGTTAATCCAAGTGGATCTCTAGGATCAATTTGATTAAACCATTGAATAGGACGAAGTAACTGAGCTACCCCAAAATCAATTTTTTGTAAACCCGCTCTAAATTCCCAGTTCTTAACCTGATATCTTAACCAAATTCTATAAGGATCAATACTTGAGCTTGATTCATTATTTTTTTTAGGGGTTAAAAACCTAGTAGCGCTAAAATTTCCTGAAACCTGAACAGCAAAAGAGGACAAACTATCTGTTTTCTTTTTGAAGTTTAAACTTGGTAAATACCTAGCTCCTAAAAATTTAAAACTTTGTTTATCAAGACTAAGACTTGTTTGACCCAAAAGCTGACCATCAAATTCAAATTGGGCACAAATAGGGGCGCACAAAAAAGATAAAGTAAAAAAACAAAGAAAATTATTTAGGGTCATGAAATTCATGCTTTTTCATTTTTTGGTGCTATCCAATTATTTCTTATTTAAAAAGGAGCGGCAGTCATTTCTCTTATGATAAACTATTTAAATTGATTATAATCAAAATGCATCCAATCATAATTAAACATATAATCAACCAATATTTTTTAAACATTGATTTAGTCCATTCATTGTTGCCCCAGATTGGGGAATTATTTCTCATACGACTAAAATAAAAAAACAATGGGAAGATTAGTAGGAGTAACAAATAAACTTACAACATGGGTAAAAGATAAATTACAGACAGTAATGGATGACGTAGTTTCTCAATTAGATATTACAAAGATGACTACTGATCAGGAAATAAGGATGCTGCAGATAGGATTGCAGTACCTACTACCAAAACTAAAACACGCTTCAGGCGAACCAGAAGATATATGGGAGCAGCCTGTTTTTTTTAGATATTTATACTAAAAAGGAGTCAGGTGAAGGTTTTGATATTAAGAGCAGAGAGCTTCCAGATGCAAACAATATAAAATAGGGTGTGACCCTGTTAAAGGTTTCAGTAAAACTATATATATTTGCCTCACGATTATTAATGTTGAAAGTGCCTAAAATTGAAGATTATTTAAATCTGCATGCAAATGACTGTTTAAAGCAATAATTTTTTGCTAATATAATCTTTGGTGAGTACTGTCAATATTAACGTAGGTCCTATAGCTCAGTTGGTTAGAGTAGCTGACTCATAATCAGTTGGTCCCTGGTTCGAGCCCAGGTGGGACCACCAACAGAAACCGTAATGTCTTTATAAATAAGGCGTTGCGGTTTTTTTATTGTTTACTTGGCAACATATTGGCAACAAACCACATCTTTTTTCCCTAACCATTTGATGTAAAAAGCTAAAAGTTTTCATTTATTCTACGATTTCTAAACGTGGGGTGTGTTTTTTAGAATCGTTTTTTATTTAGAAATTAGTTCTTGTATCTAGTATATAACCCCAAACCTCAGCATTTAAGACACTATA
>Ga0209091_10000766_pt1 | contig 30157 bp, 18 predicted proteins | sample ArcticOcean_MG_C_6_FD_187438 | JGI IMG/M metagenome (GOLD analysis project Ga0209091, IMG submission 187438) | Marine microbial communities from western Arctic Ocean - ArcticOcean_MG_CB8_128 (SPAdes) (version 2) | ecosystem: Environmental > Aquatic > Marine > Oceanic | place: Arctic Ocean...
CTAGAGTGAATATATTTAAAAATATTGGTGTAATTGATTTCCCCGGTAGTGGGCTCATTTCTTCCTGGATTATCTCCAATTTGGAAATAACCGATCTCGTCCCAGCACTTTTCTATATTTGGAATTAGATTCCCTTCCTGAATTTGTTGGTGATAAATGTCAAATAAAATTTTACAGGAGGGAGAATCTACAGTTTTACAAATTTCATAAGCCTGTGGACTCTCAGTCAAAAAAAGTCCTGGGTGATTTCTAAAATTTAACGGCTCCAATACCATAACAATTCCATGGGGCTCCAAAAGGGCTGCTGCTTGCTTTAAACTTTCAACCACGTGAGCAGTTTGGTAAGCCATATTTTGACGTAAATCTACATGCCCAGGAACCACAGTAATCCATTTTGCATTAACTCGCTTTGCTACAGGGATAGCTTTTTTGATGTAGTCCAAAAACTCCGTTCTTAGAGTTTCATCACCATTCGCCAAATTCGGCTTTTGCCAATAGATTTCATGGGCAACAAAAACTCCCATACGCAGGCCCCTTTTTTCCATGGTCTTCGCCATTTTTTCTTGCAATACCAATTCTCTTGTACGCATACCATTATCTTCAAAAGCAGTAAATCCCTGGTCAGCCATAAAATTTAACTGATCAATAGGGTCATTTCCCGCATGATGTCTAAACATACCTAGATGCGGAGCATAAGGCAAGTTAAAGGTATGTTTAGAAATACTTTGCCTGGTGCTGGCAAAAGCAGATGCTCCTGTAAAAAGTCCAATGCCTGATACTCCAGCTAGCTGAGTGAAATCTCTTCTATTCATCTTAAATAAATTTAGTTTTTCCTGGGGTTGGGATTGGATAATTGCCATTTGCATCTGGAAGCGATGGTGGAACACTATCCCAAGTTACTTCCGAAGGCATTAAATGCAGCTTGGAGTTAAGTGCTTGATCGAATGTGATTTTCTTACCCGTATAAGTTGCCATTCGACCTAAAATTGCTGAAAGGGTACTTTTAGCACCATTTTCAGCATCCGAAATAACTCCTCCACTTCGAATAGAAGCAAAAAGTTTATCATGCTCTACTTGATATGGATTTGGATCTTGATTTATGTTTGAGGCTGTATCATAATTAGCCTCGTTTTTTGAATACTTATATTGTAAAATTCCTTCCAAGTCAGTGATTTGTCCTTTTGAAGTTTCTATATTTCCTTTGGTTCCTTGGAAAACTTCATCTACCCGACTCATCGTTCCAGGGATATGTCGGCATTGACTTGAAATTACGGCACCACTAGCATAGGTAAACTCTACAAAATGGTGATCAAAAATTTCACCATGATCTTTTCCGTTACGAACTTGTCGTCCACCCATTCCTTGAGCCGAAACAGGATAATCCCCAATAAACCAATTAGCTACATCAATATTGTGGATGTGTTGCTCTAAAATATGATCACCACAGAGCCAGTTAAAATAATACCAGTTTCGCATTTGGTATTCTAATTCCGATTGTCCAGGTTTACGCTTTTTAACCCAAACCCCAGCATCATTCCAGTAAACTTGACCACTTCTAATTTTTCCTATCTCCCCTGCATCAATTCGTTGTTTTAAATCAATATATTTCGACTGGTAGTGACGTTGCAAACCAACAACTACATTGAGTTTCTTTGCTCTGGCAATTTTAGCTGTTTCTAATACTTTTCGAATACCTACAGGATCAGTAGCCACTGGCTTTTCCATAAATACGTGCTTGTCGTTAGCAATGGCATATTCAAAATGGTAAGGTCTAAATCCAGGAGGGGTAGTCAAAATAACAACATCCGCCAGATCAATCGCTTTTTTATAAGCGTCAAAACCGACAAATCTATTTTTTTCTTTAACATCAATTTTTTTCTCACCATCAAAATGTTCTTGAATTCCTTTTAAACTCCTTTCAATACGGTCACCAAAAGCATCAGCCATAGCAACCAATTCCACATTATCATCTGCTGTAAGTGCCTGAACAACTGCTCCAGAACCTCTTCCACCGCAACCTACAAGGGCGATTTTAAGTTTTTTCTCGCCATAAACATTTGCCATAGCGTCCACCCCAAGAGGCATTGTTAATAAAGCGCTCGTTGCAAGTGCTGTTTTCTGCACAAAAGAGCGCCTCGATTCATTTTTTTGATTTTGATTTTCTTTATTCATGATTTTTAATTTATTCTGTTAATTCGTATTTCCAATATTTTTTTTGCTCCTGATCAGAAGGAGTTTTCAAGGGGCGAACCACTCGAAACCCTACAAAAGGAGCATCAGTATGCCACCACTTACTTTTTGGTATTTGTGGGTCTCGCCTCTTCCATTTTTTTGAGGAAGGTCGTCTTGCTGCAGAGCGTAATCGATTTGGATTATCCGTCCATGAACCGCCTCGGACCACTTTAGGATAAATCTTTTCACCTTCCTCCAGTGGATTGGTTACTGATTTACTACGTTTTCTATATGCAGTGGGGATGTATTGATCTAAAGTCCATTCAGCAACATTCCCGTGCATGTCATATAATCCCAGAGGATTTGGTTTTTTAGTTCCTACTTTTTGATATTTATCATTACTGTTTTCTCCATACCAAGCGTAATCAGAAAGTTGACTGGAGTCATCTCCAAAACTATAGGCGGTTTCAGATCCTGCACGACACGCGTATTCCCATTCAGCTTCAGTAGGTAAGCGGTAAAAATTACCAGTCATAGCTGACAACCATTCACAAAATTTTACTGCCGCCAGTTGGGTCATGCAGATTGCAGGATAATTATCAATTCCCATCCCAAAACTCATCTCTACATATGGAGTAGTTGCACCAGAAACAGCATCTACATTTACTTGAACTTCATTGCTAGTAGTTTTTATTACCTGATTTCCATCAATCTCTCGACTTACAAAAAGATTATATAGATCCCAAGTGATTTCGAATTGTCCCATCCAAAAACCGTCAATAGAAGCGGTGTGCTGTGGGCCCTCATCTCCAAAATGACCCTTTTCAGACTTTGGACTACCCATTTTAAAAGTACCTGCCTCAACATAGACCATCGGAAGCATTGCATTTGATCCAGGAACTTGTTCCTGGTAGTTTTCATACTGAGCCACACCAACGCCAGTTCCAATAAACAAGGTAATTAGAATCCAAGTTAATGAAAAAGAAAATACACCGGACTGTGTCAAAAAAAGTCGCATACTACATTAGGATATTTAAATTTAAAAAAAAATCAATCCAATTATAAATTTTTTGATTTTTCTAAAAGGCAAGCCAATTAAAATAGTTAGAGCTAAAATAATTTTTCCCCCGGGAAGTAAATATTCTACAATAAAATATTTTGTGCAAACGTTTGCACCTAATCAATTTTTTTATAAAATAAAATAGTCATTATAAATAATTTTATTCTAATTTAGAAATCACAAACAATTAACTAAACTAAATTAACTAAACTAAATTAAATGAAAAAAATTAAACTGAAACTAATATTATATTTTGTAATCATAGGTACATCTCTCAGTTATGCTCAGCAAGACGTTTCGGGAACTATTAGTGACGAAACTGGTCCTTTACCAGGTGTTACCGTTATTGAGAAAGGCACTTTTAATGGTGTTACATCTGATTTTGACGGAAACTTTACACTCACAGTTTCTGATGAAAACGCAATATTAGTTTTCTCTTACATTGGATTTGTAACCCAAGAAGTTCCTGCTAGTTCAGATTCTATTATTGTAAATCTGACTTCTGGATCCGACGAACTGGAAGAAATAGTTGTAACGGGTTATGGAACACAACGTAAAGCAACTATAACTGGTGCTGTTGCATCTATAAAAGGTGGAGACATTATTAAATCTCCTGCAGTAAATTTAACTAACACTCTATCGGGAAGACTTCCAGGTTTGGTTGTAATACAGGGCTCTGGTGAACCAGGGGGTGATGGAGCAACAATTAATATTCGTGGTATTAACACCCTTGGTAACTCAAGTCCTCTTGTAGTTATAGATGGAATACCTGACCGTGACGGAGGTATAGGAAGATTAAATCCTCAGGACGTAGAAAGTATTTCTGTACTTAAAGATGCATCTTCGGCCATATATGGAGCAAGAGCAGCAAATGGTGTTATTTTAGTTACAACTAAAAGAGGACAATCAGGCGCACCTAAATTAGAGTACAGCTTTAATAGCGGATGGACTGCTCCTACTGTTCTACCTGAAATGTCAAGTTCTTATGAGTATGCTAACATTATGAATGAGCTTTCTATATATAATACTATCCCTGTTAATGAATGGGGTAGCGCGTTGTCAGGCCTTAAGGGCGCTGGAATTTACAACTCTCCAACTGCAGGAATCACTAGTTTAAATGCTCTTTACAGCCCAACTGCTGTAGCTGGTTATCTTAGTGGAAATGATCCTTGGAATTACCCAAATACTGATTGGTATGGTGAAACTTTTAAAAATTATGCACCTCAGCAAAATCATAATCTGTCTTTATCTGGAGGAAGTGAAAAAGTTAGATATTTTACTTCTCTTGGATATATTCACCAAGACGCTATATATGAAAATTCAGCAACATTTTACGATCAATTCAGTTTAAGAATGAATCTTGATGCTGATGTTAATGAATACATTAAAATGAATACAGGAATTCTTGTAAGAAGAGAGGATAGAAACTTCCCAACTGTAGGCGCAGGGGCAATCTTTAGAATGTTGCAACGTGGGCGACCAACTGAAAATGCCAGATGGCCTTCAGGCGAGCCAGGTCCTGATATTGAGAATGGAGAAAATCCAGTTACAATTACAGGTCAAGAAACAGGCTACAGAAAAAATCCAAAAGATTTTATACAGATTAACGGAGGTATAAACATAACCAATCCATGGATCGAAGGATTAGAATTAATTGTAAATGGTGCCGTTGATGTTAACAGGGAAACTTCTAAGACTTGGCAAACACCATGGAAACTTTACGCATGGGATGGCGTGAACCAATCTTCTGCTGGATTGAGTGCGAATGTTAGATCACCATTCACAGATCCGCGTTTAACAGAGTCTAGTAATTCGGTATTAAACACAAATTTAACTGGTCAGTTAAAGTATAATATCACTTTTGGGGAAAATCATGATTTTGAACTTTTTGCTGGTGTAACTAAAGAGAAGTTTTCAGGGTCTGATTTCTTTGCTTTCAGAAGAAATTACATCTCCCCAGCAATTGATCAGCTTTTTGCTGGAGGGGCAGATGATCAAAATACAGGCGGTTCTGCCTATGAAAGAACTCGTTTAGGTTATTACGGGAGTTTAAAATACAACTTTAAAGATACCTATTTGGTTGAATTCTTGTTTAGACGTGATGGATCTTATATTTTCCCAGAAGTAGGTCGATATGGAAACTTCCCTGGAATTCTTGCGGGATGGAATATTTCAAACGAGTCTTGGTTTAACGTTCAAGACATATCCTTTCTTAAGCTAAGAGCTTCATACGGTGAGCTTGGAAGTGATCAAGTATTCTACAATGGTCAACTTCAAGAATACGCATTTCTTTCTACTTTTGGATTTGGACAATATCCAATTAATAGTAATGTTGTAAATACACTTTACGAAACTGTTCTTCCAAATCCAGAATTTACTTGGGAGGTTGCAAGAAATACAAATTTTGGACTTGACGCTAAGCTGTTTAACAAATTAAATCTTACTCTAGAGTATTTTAGCAATAAAAGAGATCAAATCTTGATTCAGAAACAAGGTAGTACTCCTGCTTCCTCTGGTATTGGAAGTCTTCTGCCACCAGAAAATTTTGGAAGTATGACAAATGCAGGTTTTGAATTTAGTCTCGCATATGATGGAGGAAATTCAAATTATTCAGATCCAGGTGCATTCAGATACACCATTGGATTAAATGGTGGTTACTCCAAAAACGCAGTAGAATTTATCGATGAGGTTTCTGGAGCACCAGATTGGCAATTACAAGAAGGAAAACCTTTGGGTGCGTATCTTTTATATGAATCAGATGGTGTGTGGTATGATGAAGCTGAAATAGCTGCAAACACACTCGATTATAGCCAGGTTACTAATCAGTTAAGACCCGGAGATTTGAAATTAGTTGATTACGATAAAAATGGTAAAATTGATGGAGATGATATGGTTCGTCAAGAAGAAAGTTTTACACCGAGATTACAATACGGAATTACTCTTGACATGAGCTATAAAAACTTTGATTTATCTGTTCTTTTCCAAGGATCTCAAGGAGGTCTTACTACACTCTTTAATGGTGAATTTGGTGACTGGGGTAACTATTATAAATACCAACATGACAATAGATGGTCAATCGATAATCCTAGTAGAGTACATCCAAGATTAGCTTCCAGAGGAGATACTTGGTATACTGATGGTGGTTACGGAAATAATACCTATAACTACGGATCGACAGATTACTTAAGACTTAAAAATATAGAGCTTGGATATAATTTGCCTCAAGAATTTTTAGGTCAAGGTTTTATTTCAAACTTTAGATTATACGCAAGTGGATTAAACATATTGACTTTTACAGAGTTTGGTATGACAGATCCAGAAGTTGCTAACAGAACTTACCCTCTCCAAAAAGTTTGGAATTTGGGGTTAAGGGTTAATTTTTAAATAAATTAAATTATATTTACACATGATAAACTTTAAAATAATGATTACAAAAACAAAAATTTTCTCAAGCCTTTTAGCACTATTTATTGTGTTTACGGCTTGTAATGATGATTTCTTAGACACTCAGCCACTGGATAAAGTGGGTAGTAATGCTACATGGGGTGATGAAACGCTTTCTGAAGCGTTTGTATTTAGTGTTTATTCTTACCTTGGTTATGGGGGTTATGAAGAACAAATGCTAGCAGTTATTTCTGATGAAGCTTTGTTTACGCATTCTGGAAGAGGAATCAATACCTTCAATGAAGGTAATGAGACTCCTCAAAATTTGGCTTGGCAAAGTGGTACTTATAATTGGGCGACAATGTATTCCGCTATTCGTCAAGCGAATGTAGCACTAGCGCAACTTCCTGAAGCAACTTTTGATAATCAAAGTATGAAGGATCAACTAATAGGAGAAGCTCATTTCTTGAGAGCCTACTACTACCAACAACTGATGAGGTTTTATGGTGGTGTACCATTAATAGATACTCCTTACACACTTGCAGATGATTTAGCTATTGCAAGAAGTACTTTTTCTGAGACAGTTGATTTCATCGTTGCAGATCTAGATAAAGCAGCAACTCTATTAAGCGGGAAGGCTATGGATGATGGAAGAGCAAGTCGTTTAGCGGCTATGGCTTTAAAAGCACGTGTCTTAACTTATGCGGCTAGTGATTTGCACGAGTCATCAAAAGCTCCTTCTGGATATGGAACTGATCTACATGCATACAGTGGTGGACAGCCAGCTCGTTGGCAAGCAGCTCAACAAGCAGCTAAAGCAGTTTTAGATGTAACAAGCGGTTATAAAACTGATCTTTCAGCTCCTGTTTCTCATTCTGAAGGAATGGCAAATGCTGTTGCAATATCTATGGGTGGTGGAAGTGCTGTTGCAGACGCAGCTGCAACGTCAGAATTAATTTTTACAAGAACAATGTCATCCAAATATACTCCTGAAGACAACTGGCCTATGGGCGGAACTCACTTTGGAGTAAATAATGGTCCAAACGGATGGCATAATTGGAGTGGAAACCCTCCAACACAGCAAATGGTAGATGACTACGAATTAATGGACGGATCTAAATTTGATTGGAATAATCCTACCCACAAAGCTGATCCTTATGCAAATAGAGATCCGCGTTTTCATAACCACGTTTTATTTGATGGTGCACAGTGGAAACCAAGACCATCTGATGTTATTGGTCTGGATCCTAATAGTGAATATCAATCAGGAAAATACGATGATGGAAGTGGAGAATATTTGGCTGGACTAGATACAAGACAAGGCCCTATCGAAAATTGGAACGGTTCTCGAACAGGTTACAACCTATCAAAGTGGATCGATCCAGATCCTTCACTTAAAGAAAACCTAACGAGTCATCAACTTATCCCTTGGCCATTTATTCGTTACGCTGAAGTCGTATTAAATTACGTAGAGGCATCAATTAACTTAGGTCAAGAAGCTGAGGCAAGAAACTGGATGAACAAAACTCGTTTTAGAGTTGGTATGCCAGCAGTTACTGAAACAGGTGCTGATTTACTAAATAAGTATATTAATGAAAGACGTATTGAATTAGCTTTTGAGGAGCACCGTTATCACGATGCTAGAAGATGGTTAATTGCTCCTGAAACACTAGGTAGAGGAGTAAAGAGAATTGATATTACTGCTAACGTAAAATCAGGGAAAAGTCCTCAAGTACCTTATCGTTATGATAAAACTACTTACGACTATACGTACGAAGTTCAAAATGAAACTACAGTAGAGAATAGAACATGGAAAGATAAAATGTATTATCGTCCTATATCTAGAGACGAGATGAATAAAAACGATCTTCTGGTTCAAAATCCTGGGTACGAATAAAATTAAATTTATTTAACTAAAAAAAACATATCCTCTTCATTAAGAGGATATGTTTTTTTATTTATAACAAACTCTAAAATTTTAAAAAATAAGGAATCCATAATGAGAGTTAACCCAAGCCTTTTAATTCTTTTATTGATTATTCTTTTGGGTTGTAATACTGAAAGTGAGATTAAAACTAAATTTACTTCGCTTAAAGCTAAAGAAACTAATCTCTTTTTTCAAAACAATCTAACCGAAGCAAAAAACACCAATGTACTTCTCTATGAGTATTTTTATAATGGAGGAGGATTAGCTCTCGCTGATTTCAATGGTGATGAAAAGCTAGATATTTATATCTCTTCAAATATGGAAGAGAATAAAATGTATTTGAATCAAGGAGATTTTGTATTTGAGGATATCACTAAGACCGCAAAAACTTCTGGAAGAAAAGGCCCTTGGAAAACAGGAGTAACTGCTGTTGATATTAATAGTGATGGGAGAATGGATATTTATGTTTGCTATTCTGGAAAGGTTAAAGAAGATAGTCGTAAAAATCAACTCTTTCTGAATATGGGTAATAATGAGAATGGAATACCAATTTTTACTGAAGTGGCTCGTTTATATGGTCTTGATAGTTCAGCTTACAGTAATCAAGGCTATTTTTTTGACTACGATCGAGATGGAGACCTAGATATGTTACTTCTAAATCATAATCCTAATTCTTTACCTGTACTTGGTGTGTCAAAAACTAAGATTTTGCTTAAAAAAGATGAGCCGATGATGGGCTTGCGGCTTTATGAACAAAGAGATCGATATTTTCATGACATAACACCAAATACAAAGATCAACGGTTCGAGTTTATCCTATGGATTAGGCATCGCTCTTTCGGACTTTAACAATGATGGTTGGATTGATTTTTATGTCAGCAATGACTATACAATTCCGGACTATCTATACATTAATGATAAACAAGGAGATTTTAAAAATACTCTGAGTGAAAGTATTCTCCACACCAGTCATTTCTCGATGGGAAACGATAGTGGAGACATTAACAACGACGGACTGATAGACCTACTTACATTAGACATGCTGCCTGAAGATAATAAAAGACAAAAACTTCTTCAAGCACCAGACAACTACAACTTATTTGATCTTAACTTAAAAAGTGGTTTCCATTACCAGTATATGAGAAATATGCTCCAACTAAACAATGGAGATGGAACCTTCAGCGAAGTCGGTCAACAAATGAAAATTTCAAATACCGATTGGAGCTGGTCAGCACTTTTTGCTGATTTCAATAATGATAGTTGGCAAGATCTATTTGTTAGTAATGGTTATAAAAGAGATTATACTAATAGAGATTTTTTGAGTTATATGGAAAATTTTATTGGAGAAAAAAAATCAAATCTAAAACGAGAGGATGTATTAGAAATTATAAATAACATGCCAGCCTCAAATGTTTCAAACTATATTTTTAGCAACCAAAAAGGAATGAGATTTGAGGATGTTACTGAAGAATGGGGCCTTAAAGAGTCTAACAATAGTAATGGTGCTGGATATGGAGACTTAGACAACGACGGTGATTTAGATCTAGTGGTCAATAATATTAATGCACCCGTTAGCGTTTATCGGAATAATTCAAATGGTTCAAATAACTTTCTACAAATTAAACTTATTGGAACTAAAAAAAATATACAGTCCTTAGGAACCAAAATCACACTTTTTACGAATGGATTTAAACAAGTAAAGGAGCAATTCACCACACGAGGTTATCTTTCAAGTGTTAGTCCAATTCTCCATTTTGGTTTGGGTAAGATTGAAAAAGTTGATTCAATTCAAATACAGTGGTCTGATGGAAGCTATTCTATAAAAAAAAATATCGGGGTTAATCGACAAATTAGCATAAATAAAAGTGAAATTAATCCAGAGAGAAATCAAAAACCGAATACAAAAAATTGGTTTACAGCACTAGAAAATAAAATTACCTATACCCACAAAGTAAAAAATGTTTTAGATTTTAACAGACAAAAACTATTGCATTTTCAACCATCTTATGATGGTCCTCCCCTAGCTAAAGGTGATTTAAATCAAGACGGAAAAGAAGATTTTGTTATTGGAGGAAGTCAAGGTCAATTATCACAAATATGGTTTCAAGATCAAGATGGAAGCTTTTTACAAAAAAATATAAATACGTTTATTAATAATCAAAATGCTGTTGTGACTGATATTGGTTTAGTAGATTTTGATTCAGATGGTGATTTAGATATATATCTGGCTAATGGGGGTTATCATAATTTTAAAGATGGAGATGAAAAATTAAAGGATCAAGTTTATTTAAACAACGGAAATGGGGATTTTACTCTTGAAAATAAAAATAATGAATTTGCTGCTGAAGTCAGTGCTGTAATTGCAATAAAAGATTTTAATAATAATGGAAGTCCAGATGTTTTTGTAGCAGGAGGAATTATTCCTGGAAGTTATCCAAATCACTATCCAAATAAATTATTTTTTAATAATGGTAAGGGAAATTTAATTAATGATAATAACCAAACGGAAACATTAAATAATATTGAGGGTATTGTTCGCGATGCGCTATGGACAGACTTGGATAAAGATGGGTTTCAAGATCTTATCGTTGTAGGAGAGTGGATGCCAGTTACAGTCTTTCTAAATAGAAAAGGAGTTTTAGAGAAACAATCAAATTATTTTTCTGACCCACTAACTATTGAGGGTTGGTGGAATACGATTAGCTCAACTGATTTAAATAATGATGGCCAACTTGACTTTATTCTTGGAAATGAAGGGGTTAACAATCCTTTTAATGCATCTTCATTACAACCCATCCAAATTCATTATGATGATTTTGATCAAAATGGATCCATAGACCCCATAATTTCATATTATATTCAGGGGAAAGCTTACCCTTTAGCAACTCGAGATGAGCTTTTAGCTCAGTTAATCATGTTAAAATCTGTTTATCCCTCTTATGAATCATATGCAGAATCAGATTTAGAAATGTTATTGAAAGAAGTTCTAACTACAAAAACTCAAAATTGGAAAGCTAGTCAGCTAAAATCAATAGTAATATTGAGTTCAGATAAAGGGTATGATATAAAATCACTTCCTGATATTGCACAAAGGAGTCCAATAACAAAAATTCATACATTAGATATCGATTCCGATGGAAATAAAGATTTAGTCCTGTTTGGAAATCGTTCTAAAAATGCTTTAAAATTGGGACGAAGTGATGCAAACTATGGCACTCTTTTATTTGGAAAGGGAGATGGGAATTTTAGTTTGAGTTCGGCTATAAAAACAGGTTTAAATGTAAAAGGAGACGTGAGTGATGTAATAGAAATTGATTCGGTTATCTACGTTGCTAAATCAGATCAAGAATTAAGTATTTATAAACGCAATTCAAATGAAAAATAAATACTTCCCTGTTTTTTTAAAAAAAATATCTATTATTTTAATAATTGGATTAAGTTTTTCAAGTTGTGATAATTATCCTAATGAAATTCCTAATCATGAGGTTACAGCTCAATGGGCTGATATGACCTTATTCATAACTAAAAATACACCTGCAAATTCTCCAACATTTGCTTCGAGATGTCTTGGATATATGGGTTTAGCTCAATATGAGTCAGTGGTTCACGGGGATTTAAATCACCAATCTTTAGCTGGTCAATTGAATCAATTAGAAAGCCTTCCTCTCCCCCAATCAGAATACTCATACAACTGGCTTATAGTATTAAATAGATCACAAAGTTTACTCCTAAAATCATTATATCTACAAACCTCAGATGAAAATAAATTAAAAATAGATTCATTAGAAAATAGAATTTATAAAATATTAAAAAAATCAACTGATAGAAAAATAGCATCTCAATCTATTGCATTTGGAACTGAGCTTGCAAAAGCTATATTTGAATGGTCTAAATCAGATGGGGGTCATCGTGGGTATTTGAAAAATTTTGATCAGGAATTTCGCCGTGAACCTTTCGATGGCTCATGGAAGCCTCCATTGTTTGCACAATCATTTAGTCATAAACCGTTGCATCCAAATTGGGGAGAAAACAGAACTTTCTCACCCAAAAACACCTTACTTGAACTGCCAACTTATATTACTTACCAAACCTCTAAGGAAAGTGATTATTACAATCAATTTATAGAGGTATATCAAAAAGAGAAAAACCTCACTAAGGAAGAAAAAGAAGCAGCTATTTGGTGGAGTGATGACCCAGATGAAACTTTTAGTCCTGGAGGACATTTATATTACATTACAAATTCATTAATACGAAAAAACAAACCTAGTACAATAACTTCAGCAAAAATTTTGGCTATGGTAGGGATGTCAGTTGCCGATGCATTTATTAAATGCTGGAAATGGAAATATCATTTTTTTACTGAGCGGCCAAATACGTTTATTCCTGAATTTATTGATCAAAAATGGGAGTCGTTTTGGCCAGACCCACCATTCCCGTCTTTCCCATCAGGTCATGCAATTCAGGCCTCAGCAGCGGCAACTGCACTAATAAATACTTTTGAAAATAACACTGAGTTAATAGATAGTGCCCATGTAGGTAGAGAACGCGATCATGTTCGGAATATTGAATTCAAGGCACGTTCCTATAAAAGTATTTGGGAAGTAGCCAAAGAAACGGCAGATTCAAGATTTTATGGTGGTATCCATACGCGACAAGACAATAAAGTAGGTATGGAACAGGGTGCTATAATTGCCAAAAATATAATAAATTTTAACTGGAAAAAATAATACAATGTATAGAAGAATTTTTCTGCTTCTTTGCTTTTCAATATTCGTTAAAGTCCAAGGCCAACAATTCACTGATATAACTAATCGGTCAGGTATAGATCATTATTTTGAGGTTTATGAAGGTATGTTTGGAGGAGGAATTGCTGTTTTAGATTATAATAATGATGGTTTTGAAGACCTGTATATTACTGGGGGTATGCAAGAAGACCAACTCCTTGAAAATTTACAAAACGGGACTTTTAAAAATGTTCTCAAGACTGCAAGGCTAGAATCTGTATTAAGGTTTGTGACACAAGGAGTGGCTGCAGCAGATTTTAATCGAGATGGTTGGATGGATCTTTTTGTTACAACAATTACTACCAAAAGCCAAAAAAGGAAAATACCTAGGGCACAAAATCTGATTCTTATCAATCAAGGTGATGGGACTTTTAAAAATAATAGTAAGTCTTTTGGGATCCAAAGAATCGAATCATTTAGTACTGGGATTTCTGTTGGTGACTTTAATCTGGACGGCTATCCTGATCTATATGTAGGAAATTATTTCACAGACTATGATGGTGGTCTGAAAGAAATAAGTGATGCTACAATCGTTAATGCAGGTAAGACAGCTAAGGGTTATTTATATGAAAATAAAGGTGGAAAAAGATTTAAAGAAGTTTCTGAAAAATATAACATTGATCACAGAGGATTTAGTTTTGGTGGAATTTTTACTGACTTTGACAATGATAATGACTTGGATTTAATTGTAAATAATGACTTTGGTTATAAAGCCAAACCTAATTACTTATTAGAAAACCTTTATCCAAAAAAAGAATTCCAATACGTAGGAGAAAATTATGAGATGGATTTGAGAATTAATGCTATGGGGGGTGCTACTGCGGACATTAACGCAGATGGTTTTCTTGATTATTTTATAAGTAATATTCGTTATAATCGTTTTATGATTCAGGATCCAGAGAAAAATATTTTCAAAGATCAAGCAGAGGCTTTAGGTACACAATTGTTTACTATCAGCTGGGGAGCCAATTTTAATGATTTTGATCACGATGGTGATATTGATTTGTTTGTCTCTAATGGTGACTTGAATCCTAACTGTGTTCCCATGTATAACTTTTTCTTTGAAAACGTGAATGGACAATTCAAAGAAGAAAGCACAAAATTTGGACTTAAAGACTACGGTGTTGGAAGAGGATCAGCAATATTTGATCTTGAAAATGATGGCGATATGGACTTAATCGTTGTATCCCAAAAGCCCATTAGGGAATACGGGCCCCCTTCAATTACTAGGCTTTACCGCAATGATATAGAGGAAGGAAATTATCTTCAAGTAAAACTAAAAGGAAATGCCTCTACTCTATCTGCCCATGGAGCTAGAATTCAAGTGTTTTCAGATTCACTGTTTATAAATCAAGAAATTGACGGAGGGAATACAAGTCATTTATCACATAACTCGACCCTTGCTCATTTTGGATTGGGGAAAAGAAAAATAATTGATTCACTCAAAGTGATTTGGCCGGGTGGTGAGATTACTAAAATGAATCAAATTAAAACAAATCAAAAAATTTTTGTAGAAGAAACACAAGAGTTTAAGAAAAGAAGATCAAATTTAATCTGGTGGCTCATTCCAATAAGTGCTTTAGGATTTTATTTTTTTATTCGAAATAAAAAAAAGCAACACAAAATTTAATTTCTATTTATGAAGATGTTGAGAAAAATAATTGCTTTGACTACCCTATTATTATTATTTTATTGTCAACCTGAAAGCAATACACAAGAACTTTTTTTTAAATTAAATACAGAAATTCTTCCTGTTGAGGGAGGAACTCTATCATTAAAAGAAGGTGAATATAAATTTGGTACTTTGAGGACAATTCACGCCAAATCAAATGAGGGCTGGGTGTTTGATCATTGGGAAGGTATAATTAGTGGCTTAAATAATCCTATAGACATTATTTTTTATGGTGATCATGATATAAGAGCTGTTTTTGTAAAAGACACATTTACTGTTCGAACTATAGCTGGTGGAAAAGGTAAAGGTTATGCATTAGATCAATTTGATTACCCTACAGGTATTGCATATGACAAAGATGAAACCCTTTATGTTAGTGATATGAATAATCATAGAATTCAAAAATGGATTAAGGGTGCAACCTTTGGAATCACTGTTGCAGGTGGGAATGACTACGGTCAAAATGCAAATCAATTAAATGAACCTGGAAAAATTACTTTAGATCCATTGGGTTCAATTTATATTGCTGACACTAAAAATCATAGGATTCAAAAATGGTACAACGATGCTAAAGAAGGTGAAACATTTGCTGGTGGCAATGGACCTGGTGATTCATTAAATCAACTAGACACCCCTTATGGGATTGCCCTGGACAGTGATGGCTTTCTTTATGTTTCAGAGATTAAGAATCATCGTGTTGTTAGATGGGATCCAAAAGCTGAAGAGGGTGTAATTGTTGCCGGTGGCAATGGAAGTGGTAATGGGTCTAATCAATTGTCCAGTCCTATGGGTATTGTTCTTGACCAAAATAAAAACCTTTATGTTGCAGACACATACAATCATAGGGTTCAATTATGGACTCCTGGGGCCAAAGAAGGAATAACCGTTTTATCAGCTGATGATATAGAATTTAATAGCTTTAACTTCTTCACAGGAATAAGTATAGATAAAAAGAATAGACTTTATTTATCTGATTACGAAAAAAGACAGATCTTGGAATTTGATTTGAAATCAAAATCATTCAAAATTGTTGCAGGTGGAAATGAAGATGGTATAAGTTTAAATCAATTTTCTCATCCATTTCAAATAGTCTCCAAAACAGATGATTTCATTTTAGTTGCAGATGCTAAAAACAATAGGATCCAAAAATGGAAACTTTAATCGTTATTTTAAATAAAACATGTTTAGAGTAAAGCTTTATTAGTTATAAAGAGTGATGATTTTTTTAACTTTTTATTCTTTTTATTCTTTTTAATTTAAATAAACTGTGGGTTTACTCTGTCTTCACTATTAAGTTTTCAAGTAGTGAGTATCTGAACAGTTTTTTAGATTTTGAGCAGCAAATTCCGCAGTAATATCACGCTGAGGATTGGCAAACATCTCGTAGCCAACCATAAATTTTTTTACTTCAGCAGATCGCAATAAAGGAGGGTAAAAAGACATATGCATATGCCAATATTTATTGTCTTCTCCATTTGTTGGTGCCTGATGGATTCCTGCAGAATATGGAAACGAGGTTTCAAAGAGGTTATCGTAGCGAATGGTAAGTTTTTGTAAAATTTTAGCGTAATCATGTACTTCTTGTTCTGATAATTCAGAAATAGAGATAATATGTCTTTTTGGAACAATCATTGTCTCATAAGGCCACACTGCCCAATAAGGAATCAATGCTACAAAAGTATCGTTTTCCAAAATAATCCGCTCTCCTGACTCAAACTCTTGCTTAAGATAATCTCCCAATAAACTTGACCCCTGTTTATCCCAATAATTTTTTTGTTGAATAATCTTTTTTTGAACTTCTTGTGGAATTGATCTTTGCGCCCATATTTGTCCATGGGGGTGGGGGTTAGAACAGCCCATAACAGCTCCTTTATTTTCAAAAATTTGAACATGGTTAATCTCTGGACTATTCCCTAAATTTTTATATTCATTTTGCCATAGTCTTATAACCTCTTCAATAGCATCTATTTCCATTAGCGGAAGGGTAAGGCCATGATTGGGAGAATAACATACCACCTTACAAATACCCGATTCACTTTGAGCCTCAAACAGTCCGTCTTTAATAAAATCTTCAGGCTTTTCTAAAAGAGCTGCAAAATCATTTTTAAATACATAAGTACCCTCATATTTGGGGTTTTTGATTCCTCCCATACGATCATTTCCTGGGCATAAATAGCAAGTTGAATCGAAATTAACTTGTTCTACTTTTTGGGGTTTATCTTTTTTACCCTGCCAGGGCCGTTTGGTACGGTGAGGTGAAACCAGAGTCCACTCACCTGTAAGGATATTTTTTCTTCTGTGGGGGGTGTTATTAAGATCCATATAGCTCCTATTGATTTGTTATTTCAACTCCATTAGAAATTTCAACTAAAATGGGGCTAAGTGCAATGTTAAATTTCTTTTTGTACATTTTTTTTGCTAAATCCATAAAGGGATTAACAAAGTCTTCTTTTACAAGGCTTATAGTACAGCCACCAAAACCACCTCCCATCATTCGACTGCCTATAACTTGAGGAATGTTTTGTGTCAGGTCTACTAAAAAATTTAGCTCAGGACAGCTCACTTCATAATATTTGGACAAACCCTGGTGGGTTTTATACATCAACTCTCCAAATTTATGAATTTCTCCATTTTGGATAAGTTCTGCTGCTTTTAATGTTCTAGTATTTTCTTGAGACACGTACAAAGCCCTTTGATAAACTTTCTTGGGCATTTTTTCTTTTAATGATTCAACAACAGTCTCAGGCACATCGGCAAGAAAAGTATACTCAGGATGTTTCTTTTGAATAGTCCCAAGAGCTTTTTCGCATTCTGAAACGCGGACATTATACTCGCTAGATACTAAGTTATGTGATACATTTGAATTTAGTAAAACAATCTTGTAGGGAGAAAAATCGGCATCAATAAGTCGATACTCCAGACTTTCACAATTCAGAAGTATTAGCTTTTTATATTGTCCCATAACCACCGCAAATTGATCCATTACCCCGCATTTATTCCCTACAAAATTGTGCTCAGCCATACGAGAAATTTTAATAAGATCCATGTCAGAGACACCCAAATCAAATAGAGTATTCAATCCTTTGGCCAATCCACATTCTAATGCGGCAGAGGAACTAATGCCAGCACCGATAGGAAGATCACTTGATATGCTACAATTAAATCCGCCTAATTTACCATTACATTTTTCTCGAAGACCATCTACAACACCAAGTACATAATTCTCCCACTGGGTAGAACTGATTTTAAAGGGCTTGTTGATGTCAAAAGTAAAAGTTCCTAAGCCCTTCGAAGTTACAGAGCAAGGGATATTTTCTGTTTTGCGTAGCTTAAGGGTTACTTTACGATCTATCGCAGCAGGTAAAACATGACCTCCATTATAGTCAATATGTTCTCCAATAAGATTTATACGTCCTGGTGATTTTACAATGATGCCTGATTCATAGTCCTTTGATATCATTTATATTTAAAATTAATATGTTTTTTTTAAAAATTTAATAGAACTAAAACTTTGGCTTAAATGTTCTCGACAGCGAAAATATGTTTTTTTATATTAATCTAATTATAATAATACAATCAGACGGTCTATAAAAAAATTCTAATCTCATTTTTGGTTATGACTTTACGTGGCTTTTATAGAAAATTGTCAAAATAAAAAAAATAGAACATTGATTATATGTAAGTGACAAATCAATTTTTCATTACATTTAATTTTTAAAAAAATAATATATATTTTCAATATGAAGTTTAAGAAAAAAGAAATTGGTAAAATATCTATAATGGTTGTAATAATTTGTTTTTTATTAAACTCAAAACAATTATTCTCGCAAGGTAAAATAACAAAACAATTCAATTATTCTGATAATATTATTTGGCAAAACCCCGAATGGGAAAATCCAGAAATATTTCAGATAAATAAAGAAGAGCCCACAGCAACTTTTTACAGCTATAAACTTCCAGACAAAGCATTAATTAATGATGACTGGAAAAATTCATCTAATTATAAATCTTTAAATGGTAAATGGCATTTTTTTTATGCGGAAGAGATAAAAACAAGGCCTTCAAAATTTCATCAAAATGAGTACGATTTTTCTAGTTGGGATTTAATTGATATACCATCAAATTGGGAATTAAAAGATTACGGGACACCATTTTATACTAACGTTAAATATATGTTCCCTGCTAATCCCCCTTTTATACCACACGAACAAAATAATAATGGATCGTATATAAAAAAGTTCGAGATTCCTGATGGATGGTCTGGTAAAGACATATATCTTCATTTTGAAGGGGTCAGTGGCGCAATGTATATTTGGGTAAATGGACATGAAATTGGATATAGTGAGGGAAGCAAAACTCCAGCAGAATTTAATATAACGGACTATCTAACAGAAGGAGAAAACAAACTTTCAGTTCAAGTCATGCGATGGTCTGATGCCAGCTATCTAGAAGATCAAGATTTTTGGAGACTTTCAGGAATCGAAAGAGATGTCTATTTATACGCGCAAAATAAAGTTACCATAAGGGATCTAAAAGTAGAAAGTGATTTGATAAATAAATTTAAAGATGGAGATTTTAAAATAAATTTAAAAATCGATAATAACTCCAAGAAGATAAGTAATAGAAAAATTTCAGTTAAAATTATTGATAATAATAAAGTTGTTTTTGAAGAAAAAAAGATTGTTGAATTAAATCCAGGAAGAAATAATGTTTTTTTTGAAAAAATTATTTCAGATGTAAAACATTGGAATGCTGAAACACCTAATTTATATGACCTACTAGTAGAACTGGATGGAAAAGAACTTCAAGCTACAAATATTAAAGTTGGTTTCAGAAATTTAAAAATTGAAAATAGTCAGTTTTTAGTTAATGGGAAGGCTATCTTAATGAAAGGTGTAAATCTTCATGATCATCATCAAAGTAACGGACACGTTGTTTCTGAAGAGCTTTTATTGAAAGATTTAATGCTAATGAAAATGAACAATATCAATTCCATAAGATGTAGTCATTATCCAAAAAATCCTTTTTTTTATAGAATGTGTGATCAGTATGGCTTTTACGTAGTAGATGAGGCAAACATTGAAATCCATGGAATGGGGACCACAAATCAAGGACATAATTTATCAAATGATCTAAAAAAACAATCTAAACATCCAGCATATCTTCCAAAATGGAAAAAAATGCATCTGGATCGAACTATTAGAATGTATGAGAGAGATAAAAATTATCCGTCGATAGTAATTTGGTCATTAGGAAATGAAGCCGGAAATGGAGAAAATTTGTTCGCAACTTATGACTGGTTGAAGAAAAATGATAATTCAAGACCAGTTCAATATGAAGGAGCAACAAAATTTTCAAATACTGATATTCAAGCTCCAATGTATCCTACTATAGAAACGATGAAAGATTATGCAGATAGCAATCCAAGTCGTCCATTAATCTTATGTGAATATGCTCACGCCATGGGAAACAGTGTTGGGAATCTTCAAGATTACTGGGATTTAATAGAAACATATGATATAATGCAAGGTGGATTTATCTGGGATTGGGTAGATCAGGGAATTTTATCTACAAACGATTCAGGAGAAAAGTTTTGGGCTTACGGAGGAGATTTAGGTGGAAAAGATTATCAAAATGATCAGAACTTCTGTAATAATGGATTAGTTAATCCTGACAGATCAGAACATCCCTCTCTGAGTGAAGTGAAAAAGGTATACCAGAGTATAAAATTTGAATTAGTAAATGTTCAAAAAAAACAACTCTTAATTACAAATAAATATGATTTTAAAAATCTTGATGACTTTTATTTTGAATGGAAACTTATAAAAAATGGTTATAAAATTTCGGAGGGAAAAATTGAAGTATTTAATTTAGAACCTTATACTTCTAAATTAATAAAATTAGATCTCCCAACTATAGCTGATGACGGAGAGTTTTATTTGAACATTTATGCCAAAAAGATTAAAAAGAGCAATTTAATTCTGAAAGATCACATAGTTGCATATGATCAATTTTTTCTTGAGGGAAAACAAGAATTAATTTCAGATAACTCAAATAAAAAATTTATTGAAATAGTTCAAAATAAAAAAAGATTAGAATTAAATGGAGAGAAATTTAAAATTTCGTTTAATAAAGAAAACGGGGTTTTAACTGAGATAAATTATGACGATGAAAACATCCTTCTTGAGGGTATAAAACCTAATTTTTGGAGAGCTCCTACTGATAATGATTATGGATATTTCATGCCCTTTAAACTTAAAGTATGGAAAAATGGATCTTTAAATCAAACTCTTAAAAGTATTGAAATAAAAGATTTTAAAAGTGAAGGAGTTGAAGTGAAAACTAAATATTACATCCCTGATGTAAAAGGATTTGTTGAAATAAAGTATAGAGTAGATACAAATGGTAAAATAAATGTAAATATTTCTCTCTCTGAAATTTCAAATAATTTACCCATGATGCCAAAATTTGGAACTAATTTAATGATAAACGAAAATTATAATAATGTGAAATGGTATGGTCGTGGACCACACGAAAATTATCAAGATCGAAATACATCATCATTAGTAGGTGTTTATGAATCAAAAGTTTCCCAAATGTATTATCCTTATATAAGACCCCAAGAGAACGGAAATAGGACTGACACAAGGTGGGCGTCTTTCACTAATTCTAAGGGTAAAGGGATTATAATTAAGGGTGAAGATATTTTTGAATTCAGTGCTCACCACCAAAAAAATAGTGATTTTGATGGTGGAAATAGAAAATCACAAACTCATTCAACTGATATTATTAAAAGACCAATAATTAATTTGAATATTGATCATAAACAAATGGGTGTTGGAGGAGACGATAGTTGGGGTAAACTTCCTCATGAAAAATATCAAATTAAACCTGAGAATTTAAATTATAGTTATTCAATATCGCCTCATAAAAGCAAATAATTATTATATGCCTTCATAGAGAAAAAAATCAGTAATGCTTAGCTTCACATCAAAAATTATAGCTTGCTGGTTTCCAACCTGGAACATACACGGATTTTAAATCAGAAATTTGAAATCCATTTTGTTTTATAATTAAAGGTATGTTTCTGTTTTAAGTTACATCCTCCTCCATTAATTTTCCACATTGGATTGATTAAATTTTGTGTCATTAATACTCTTTTATCAGATGCTTTACCATGTTCACAAAAAAGTAGCTTTCCATTATGTTTTAAAACACTTCTTATAGATTCTATTGCTGATCTAATATTGAAAATTGTACATAATATAGGTTAATACCATAGTATCGAATGTGTTATTTTCAAATGGAAGATCTTCAGCTGAAGTAACTATAAATTAAAATCCTAAATTGTTTTTAATGACTCTCTTTTATTCCATAACTCGATTGCGGGATAAATTCCCACTAAATTAGTTACCTTTTTTTTGTCATAAAAGGAAAGGTTTAGACCTGAATCTATTCCGATTTCTAAAACATTACCTTTAGCAAAAGGTACTATTTTTGCCCTTTATATCATTTAAGATTTCTCGTTACACCCCAATATTATTAGCCTAGGAAGAAAATGTTTCTTGTAAAGATTCACTATTTTTTAAATTTATATAGTATGAAGTTTGAATTTGAATATATCTGCTAAGTAATAATCTATTTAGAAAAATCGATTTGTTTAAACCAATTGAAAAATTAATTATTACGAAGTTTTTTTATTACTTAGAGTTGAAAAATAAACAGATAGTCTTTAGTTAATAGGATCTGAATCTATATTAATTTTATATTCACTTAAATATAAAATATGAAATCATTTCAAAAAATCTTTATACTACTTTTTCTTTTTTATTCATGTAAAGTTGAAAAGAATTCAAATTCAATAGAAGAGTGGGTTTCGTTGTTCAATGGCAAAGACTTGAACGGATGGAATATTAAAATTGCTAACCATAGTTTAAATGATAATTTTAATAATACTTTTCAAGTTCAAGATAGTATGATTCGCGTTGTTTATGATGAATATGAAGATTTTGATGACAAATATGGGCATATGTATTATAAAACACCTTATTCTTATTACAAGCTTAGATTTGATTATCGTTTTTTAGAGGAACAAACATCTGGAGGTGAAAATTGGAATGTTCGAAATAGTGGTGTTATGATTCATTCACAATCTGCTAAAAGCAATGCATTAGAGCAGCATTTTCCTGTATCGTTAGAGATTCAGCTCCTAGGAGGTCTTAACAAGGGCGTGCGAACTACAGCAAATTTGTGCACCCCAGGAACAGCAGTATATTTTAACGGTAAATTGGATTACACACATTGTATTACTTCCGAATCTAAAACCTACAATGGAGATCAATGGGTTCATATTGAAGCCATAATATTAGGTAACGAATCGATTTTACATATTGTTGAAAACGATACTGTTTTAAAATATACTAGACCAGAAATAGATTCAAGTTTTTTATCTAAAGACTATAAAGGAATAGATTGGGATAACTTTGGGGTGACCAATAAAAAAATCTGGCTTGACAAAGCAGGCAAACCAATTGGAGAGGGATATATTGCTTTACAAGCAGAAAGCCATCCAATTGATTTCAAAAACATTGAATTGCTAGACCTTTGTGGCTGTATGGATAAAAAGGCAAAAAACTATAAATCCTATTTTATTAAAAATAATAGTATGAAATGTATTTATTAGTAATACGTTTAACTTTTTTAATAATTAATTTTATTTATTAGTCTATTTTCTTCTGCACTAAAACTTCGTGACTGGCGACACGCTTTGTAAAAGCCATATATGTAAGTGACCGATTTTGAGTCACCGAAGAGGAAAAAAAATGAAGTATCAGTCACATAAACATTAAAAACAAAAAATTATTATCAATTCATTTTAACTAATGCTAAGTCTTGCTGTCTAACCAAATTAACGGCATATTTCAATTCGGAAATTGCTAAAAACACATTAAATGAACAAACTATTACTTTCAATTATTATTCCTTTCTTTTCTTTTGGACAATCTGAATTTAATTCTTTTTATATAGGTGATCCCCTTCCTGATGCTCCAATACTAGCAGCCAGAGGAAAGCTTAAAGTCGGTGTTAAAACTATTCAGGTTGTTAACCCTAATCAAATAGATATTTTAAGTAGCGATGAAGAGAAAACAGTTTTATACGACCGCCCATTAACACTTGAAATATGGTACCCTGCTAGTTTAGGAATTGAAGAAAAAGAGGAAGTCATTTACGATCAAGTTATGGGAAACTTTTCTGATCCCAACAGACCCTTAATTCCATTTAAATTTAAAGGGAGAGCCCGTCGAGATGCTGTTTCAAATTCATCTGAAGGTCCTTATCCCTTAATCATTGTATCTCACGGCTATACAGGATCTAGATTATTGTTTACCTATCTAACGGAAAATCTTGCTTCGAAAGGATATGTAGTAGTTTCAATTGACCATACAGATTCAACATTTAAAGATGCAAATAATTTTAACAGTACTCTTTTAAACCGAAGTTTAGATGATCTTTTTGTATTAAATGAAATGGCAAGACTCAGCAGCGATTCTTCGTCTTTTCTAAAAGGACTCGTCAATACCGATAAAGCAGGTCTTATAGGTTACTCAATGGGTGGCTACGGGGCAGTAAATGTTGCCGGTGGAGGATATAGTGAGCAAGCAGTCAAATTTTTTGCAGCTTCCTCCAAAGGGAATAATGCCCTGGAAAAAAGAAAAATGGGAAACCCTGATTATATCAATTCTTTTGACAACCGATTTAAGGCGATAGTAGCCATGGCGCCTTGGGGAATGGAAAATGGTTTTTGGAATGCAGAAGGACTTAAAGGAATCAAGATTCCAACTTTATTTGTTGCTGGGGGTAAAGATGATATCTCGGGCTATGAAAAAGGAGTTAAAGCAATTTATGATGGAGCCGTAAACAGTCAACGTTACATGCTAACTTACTTAAATGCACGTCACAACATAGCTCCCAATCCTCCTACTGCAGAAGTTATGACTCCAGGATTACATATAGATGAATATTTACGCTATGCGGACTCTGTATGGGACCAACGTAGAATCAACAATATCAATCAGCATTTTATTACCGCCTTTATGGGGATTAAACTGAAAAATAATACCGATTACTTACCATATCTAGATGCTAAAGGATTTGATGAGCAAGATCCTTGGGAAGGATTTCTACCAAGAACATCGGTAGGTTTAGAATTTAGAATGGATTCACCAGCGCAATAATTCCTTTCAATGATATTAAGAAATTAAGATAAAATTACAAACACTTATCTTCTGTTGTTTTTATAAATGTGCCTTTAACTAATTTTAGGGGCGTTATTCTTGAAAATTAATTATTTCCTTTAACTAAAGTTAAGTCTTTCTGACTAACTAAATTAATGGCATATTTCAATTAAGAAATTGCTTAAAACTAAACTATTATTACAATGCGTAAATATTTAATTTTATTTATATCAATACCTATTTTTGGATTTTCCCAATACGGAAGTGTAGAGCTTAGTACAGGAGGTTTTTCCTTCATACCCGCATTTACAGATCCAAACCCAAATATTAATTTCAATGCTGGTACTGGAAATAAGAAACTTATTTCTGCCTATATGATAGGTAGTATTCGGATGAATACATTAAATCTGAGAAGCCTTTTTTTTGTAACACAAATCAAAATACTTGACAAAAAAAGTAAAAAGTTAAAGCTATCTGGAGGTATTGTTTTTCCATTAATTCAAATTAATGACGATTATACAGTAAACACATATTTTTCGCAGAGAATTGCGGCAAATTATCCAGTCTCAAAAAAAATATTGCTTAATACAACCTACATACACGGCAAGGGAATAAATAATGATCTTGAGATCAATTTATTCAGTCTGTCTGGAATTTTACAGCAAAATAAGTTTTCCTTTACTACTCAACTTTATTATCTAGACCTAGATACCACTTATGGAATAGCTGAAACCATAAATTACCGATTGAGTTCAAGCTTTGACCTGAGAGGATTTATGAATCAAACTCTATCCTCTAGTCAATTTATTTGGACTCTTGGACTTCGCTACAATTTATAAAAAAGGAAGTGGAATGTTTTCAATTTTTAATGAAAATATGGCTTTCAAAGCTACTTGAGCAAGACCCAAAAATTTACAGCTTTTGTCATTCTAGGGTTATAAAAATATTTAAAAGTACGGACAATATAAACAAGCTAAAAAAAACTAAGAGACACTCTTCTATAAATGTTAGTTTAACCTATTTAAGGGGAGTGAAAATTCCAAAACTAACTCAAAATGATATACCTATGGTTTAAACGAGAATATTACAAAAGTCAATTAAAGAGATTTAGCGTTTTGAGTTAACCTTTAGCAAAGTTATTATGTTTTCATTTATTTCAAGTTTCAGAGTATCCTGTTTTATAAAATATTTGCACTTATAAATGGTGTCATTTCTTGTAAGTGCGAAATTATTACCCCTATTATATTTTATGATATTTATTGAATCGTATACAAACTTTTCCCCATACCGAATAATATATTTACCGAATTCATTGCCTTCAAAAGTGAAGTATTGTTCGATATGGGCTAAAGAATTATTATTATAGTTGATTGCCCGATAAGTACCATCAGGTATATTGTTTGAACAAGAATTCACAATCATAATAGATAGTAACAGAAGAAGTCTTTTCATTTATTCAAAATTTGCTAATCCTATATCAAATTTATAAAACTTACTGAAAATGATATGCCTGGGGTCTAAAAAAACCTTCGTTTGGGAATTATTATACTATTGGTTTAGATTTGAATTATACACAGCTTTTCGAAATTGTTTTTGGATATTAGATGAAAATTCTCTTGCCCTTGTCATAAAAAGTCCGAATAAATCTTTTTCTCTATCGATCCAAAAGTGAGTATTGTGATAGCCTGACCAGCCATAAATTCCTTTTGAACTATTTACCCCATCTTTTTCAGGATCCTCTAATACAAATAATGAATATCCGTAATTGAAAGGATCTCCAGGAATTTTGGTGTAGGATTGAGTCATTTCTTTAATACTTTTTTCAGAAACAATCTGATTCCCTTTATATCTTCCATCGTTGACAAGCATTAAACAAAGTTTTGAGTAATCACTCATTGTTGATGTTAAGCCTTCACCTCCAAAATAAGCTTTATTATTTGGGTCATATGTTAATTCATCTAATGCGTTGGTGTAACCTTTCAACGATCCATCATTAATATAGAGGGGTTGAAAACGCTTTCTGTCACTTTCGGTAAGGTAGAATTTGGTGTCTTTCATTTCAAGTGGATCAAATATTTCAGCCTTCAAATATTCATAAAAACTCTTTTTGGTGATTACCTCGACAATTCTTCCTAAAATAGCCATATTGATTCCATACAAATACTTGCTTCCTGGTTCAAATTCAACAGGTTCTTTAGCAACATCTTTAGCAAAATCCTCAAGATTATTATATCTAACAGTACTTGTATAACTTACAAGATTTCCATAATAACGGTAACCTGATTTATGTGTCATAAGATGGAAAATAGTTAAATTATTTTTACACTTATATATACTTCCATCTTCATTTTTACAATTTAAATCACTAAACTCTGGGATATATTTAGAAACCTTATCATCAAAACTTATAAGCCCTTTTTCTTTTAGGATCATCATAGCTATAATAGTAATTGGTTTTGACATTGACCAAATCGGAAAAATAGAATTATGATCAATACTTTTTCCATTACGATGTAGGCTGTTTTCAATATGATGGTAAACTACTTTTCCATCTTTATATACCATTGCAACATTGCTGCCAGTAATCTCATTAGAAATTAATTTTTTTTGGAAATCTTTAACTTCTTCAAATTGACTAAATATTGTCTGAAAAAAAAGAAGAAAAGAAAAAATATAAATGCTTATTTTCATTGAGTTTAATTGATAGTTAATAATATTCAAACATAAAACTATTTTCAAAGAACTACAAATCTCAGAATTTACTTAATAGGATATGCTTTTGGGTTAAAAAAAAACTAAAAAGGTTCAGGAGAAACCTACTGTCGAACCCCACAATATTTACTTTAGTCTTTACTGTATTTTAATTTAAATGAAATACTCAATATTTTTTTCAGCTTTAAGAAATGGCATTTTTTTATTTTTTAAAGCCATATATCCCATAATTCTAACGGTAAAACATGGTTCAACCTAGAAGTCTCACTAATTGCTATCTGAATCAATTATTGCTCTATCAACAGCAGCCTTAAATTCTTGGGCATATTCACTTGGTTTAGAAAATAACTGCGTAAAGCATATGACAATTAGGTCATGAGTTGGATTTATCCAAAATGATGTTTTTGCAGCACCTCCCCAACTATACTCTCCACTTTCTAGATTTACTGTTCCTGAAAGACCATGACCCATTCCAGGATCTCCCATAAACCCCTCTGGATTTTGATCTGTCATTACAATTTCAGCAGCTCTTTCTGACAAGATTCTTTTCCCATTTAATTTTCCCTTATTTAGAAGCATGCGACAGAATTTCTCATAATCACCCATTGATGAAATCAATCCAGCGCCACCTAATAAAAGTTTGGGTGGTCCATCAGCACCAATTCTTTCCTTAATGACCTTATCTTCAACAACTATGAGTTTGTCATTTTCATCCCTAGTGTACAACTCAGTCAATCTCTCTTTTTTTCCTTTTGGCACATAGAATCTTGTGTCATCCATTCCTAAGGGATCAAAAATAGCTGACTTAAAATATGTGTCTAATTTCATACCAGACACAACCTCAACGATGTAGCCTGCGACATCAATCCCAAGACCGTAATTGTATTGGGTTCCAGGCTGAAATTTTAATGGGATAGTAGCTATATCTTTTGTCATTTCTTCAATAGTCCAATCCTTTCTCATATGTTGTTTCGCGTTATAAATAGAATCTACATAACTCAATTCCCATCCATAAGGAATGCCTGAAGTGTGAGTCAACAAATGTCTTATAGTTAGCTGTTTTTTTTGAGGATCTGTAGTGTGTTTACCATTGACATTTTTATAAACCCGAGTGTTAGAAAATTCAGGAATATATTTAGAGACTTTGTCGTCCAAATTCAACTTTCCTTGATCGTGTAGTGTCATTATAGCTACCGCCGTGACTGGCTTGGTCATCGAAAAAATTCGGTATAAAGGTTCTTCTTCTACAGGCTTATTTTTAGCAATATCAATAAGGCCGTATTGATCGTTGTAAACAACTTTCCCTTCTTTAATTATCCGTACAAACGTTCCGGAAAGCTTACCGTCGTCTACATAATTATGCAATCTTTGTGTGGCAATTTTTAAAGAGTCTTCAGATAAGCCTACTGATTGAGGCTTTGCCATTTTTGTCTCACATGAACTAACTAGGAATAATATTCCAAAGCATAAAAAGAGTGTGTTTAGTTTAGTTTTAATTGTCATTTAACCTTAAATTTTAATTCTTTAATAGTACCTAAATATAGAAAAAACTCCCTTAAAATTAACTAGGTACCCTCCAGATAGATTAAGATTAAAAATCAAAGCGGAGTAACCCATAACTAGAACCCCCTTTATTGGTTTTTAATTATGCTTTAATAAAGGTTTGTACCTTTTGGAATAAGATTATGTTTTTTTTTACCTTTAGATGTGTTCTTCTGTAAAGATTTTGAAGAGCACGCTGTTGAAAATGTAATCCAAATTAAGATGAGCAGAACAGAACCATTGAGTCAAAGATTACGATCCTTAGATTTTTTTAGAGGAGTCGTTATGTTCTTATTGGTAGCAGAGTTTTCCCATCTTTTTGGGGCATTAATGAATACAGGCAACGAATCAATTACCGCTGTAGCAGATTTTTTCTTCCATCACGTAAAATGGGAAGGCTTGCATTTTTGGGATTTAATTCAGCCTTTTTTCATGTTTATTGTTGGGGTATCTATTCCCTATTCTTATGCCAATAGATTGAAAAAAGGAGATTCAGAAAAACAGATTAGAAATCACGCTTTTCGTCGTGCTTTTCTGTTATTGCTTTTTGGATGGGCATTATACTGTATAGATCCTGAAAAGATTATTTTTCAGTTTGATAATGTTTTAGCACAACTTTCTTTTACCTATTTGGTTGCTTTTATAGTAGTTAAAAAAACACCGATGTTAC
>Ga0209091_10000769_pt1 | contig 30117 bp, 39 predicted proteins | sample ArcticOcean_MG_C_6_FD_187438 | JGI IMG/M metagenome (GOLD analysis project Ga0209091, IMG submission 187438) | Marine microbial communities from western Arctic Ocean - ArcticOcean_MG_CB8_128 (SPAdes) (version 2) | ecosystem: Environmental > Aquatic > Marine > Oceanic | place: Arctic Ocean...
TAATGGGACCTTGGTTTTTTGTATTTGGTTTTTGTGTTCCTATACTTCTAACACATCATGCTTCTGCAGTTGTTAATGCATATTCTCATAGAACGGGTAATCCTTCTAATGTTGGGGGACTATTAAATTTTATAGTAGCTGGAGAAGGATTTCATTTAAATCATCACAAAGATCCATCTAATTATACCACACTCCTTCCAGATCATAAATGGTGGCAAATAGATTTAACTGGTTTGTTCATTAAAATGATTAAAATATAGAAAAGAAATGAAACTGTTTAGATATAATTCTTCTGGAACACAAATTATTTTATTAGGAATAATTCATTTATTTTTTCATGTATCGATGATATATGGATTAATGCATTATTCTTTACATTGGTTATGGTTGACTGTAATAGGTACTATTTTAATTCGACATGTGGGTACTCAAATAGGAGGACACAGGTATTATGCTCATAATAGTTTTGAAACAAAACCTTGGACAGAATGGCTTATGAGTATTTCATTTGTATGTTCTTATGGAGGCAGTCATTTAAGGTGGATTCCAGGTCATTGTTTTCATCACAAATATACAGACACAGAATATGATAATCATTCACCACATCATATAAAAAATATTAAAGATTTTATTAGAGTTTGTTGGCCGCCAATGATCTTTTTTAGAAAACTGTTTAATAGTGAAACAGATAAAAAGAGGATGAATAAATTTTCGGAATATTTTCGGGAAGAGAATTATTTTAAGCATTTATATAAAAATAAAGCAGTACGATTTTCTCATAATTATTATTGGCTAATTGCATTTTTTCCACTTGTGATTTTACCAATAATTGATATTCGTTTATTAATATATTTTATAGCAATACCATGTGTAATTAATGGATGGTCTTTATTCATTTTAAATTTTTTTGGTCATGTTTTTACTTTTGGAAGTTATAGAAATTATGAGGTCGATGTATACGGAAATAAAGATCATTCAACTAATTCTTTATGGTTGAATTTAGTTACAGGAGGTGAAGGAATGCATCATAATCATCATTATGATCCACGTGCTTATAATTTTAAAATGTCAGATAAATGGCACGAAACAGATTTTTTGAATACATTTTTAATAGAGAAATTTTTAATGAAATGAGAATTTAAAATGATTATAATTAACTCCTGGAATCAGAATTATATTATTGCACATGATCCCAATTATTTAATTGATGCCGATTCTTTGAACAAATTATTTATTTCCTTAATAGATAAAATTGGAGAAAATGTTCAAGAAATTGAACGTGCAAAGAGAAAAGGCGAATATTTATTAATTGCTGGACACGCAAATATAAAATATGAATTATTAGCTCAAGTTTTTCAAGATTTTCTTAAAAAATCTCTAATCAGTTATAATTGGAAAGATGAAATTTCTATCGAAGATATAGAGTTATATAAAGAATTAAATCTTTTAACAACAGAAGACCCATCTACAGGTTCTTTCGGGGGAGGAGTGCCTGATGATTCTGTAGAAATAGAAGTAGGCATTCTTCCATTAGTTAATACTCTTAATACATTTGATGGAATTAGAACTTTTGGTTCATGTGAAGGACATTATGTTGATTCTGAATTTCTAAATGCGTATATATCATGGACTGCTTGCAATATAGATGGATTAAACTATTCTACATTTCTTTTAAAAAATGCAATTAATAGTGTTTGGGAAAAAAGAAAATTAAATGATAATAAGGATTTTAATGTAAATCAAGTAATTAATAGAACTACATTAAGTTTTAATACAGGATATTGGAAACCTGGACGGGGGAGAATTGCTCCATTACCAGGTGAAAATTATTATTTTTTTGTTTTTGATTATCAATTTAAATTTCAGGGATTTGTGTTTGGTATAATAACTGACATTGCTGAACATATGATAACAGAAAAATATGAAATATCAATGAGAAAAAACGCATGATATATATTATTACCAGAGAATGGAGATGAAATTCCCGCTCTGGACAGGGGTGTAGTTTAATTAAAACGTCCAACAAGGTGTTGGGAAGTTGTGAGTAAAATCTCGCCACCCCGACCACATTTAAATATAGGAAATATTATGCCAAAAATTAGTGAAATATCTAAAGAGTTGAAGAAGAAACTTGAAGATACAATGCAAGGTGGATATACAGGAGGTTGTCAAGAATGGATTAATTTGATTGCAACTGCCGATCCTGCTGAAAATGAAAACGATGAAAAGATGTTAAAGGAATTTAATGATTTAACGACACAATTTAATGCAACAATGTCAGGAAGTGCGCCTGGGGATTTAACACTTTGGTATCAACAATTAAATGCCGCAATGGTTGAATCTGGAATATATTAACTTTATTATGAAGATTGAATTTTTTGGTTCTAGTATAATAGGATCAAACACTTTTCAGCCAGAAAAACCTAAAAGTTTCTATGATTTGATTCTTGATCATTTTAATGCTACATCATTAAATTTTATGATAGCACAATGTTCAGAAGAAAGAATCCTTTACAATCTAAAAAAGACTAGTGAAATTGATATAGCAATAATCTTCCATTCAACTCCTCAATTCATATACTTTCCAAATTTCACTATTTTACAGTTATGAATGATCATGAGATTGATGATTGGAATAGTCGTCAACATTTTTTAGATTATGTTGATGCCTTTAAACAAAACAAAAAAGACATAGTTACAAATTTTAGTGTACCTACTGAATCTGTTGATGTTTCAATTATAAAAGATTTCATGAAATTACATTTTAATAAAGATGTAAATAGAAGTAGATTTCATGGAGCATTATCGTTAATTGGTGACTATGTTTATGCTAAAAAAATACCAGCAATACATGTTATTCATGATCATATTCCTGGCTGGTTTAATTTTAAATCTGGTGTTGTAGATACAGATATTTGGAACATCGAAAAAGAGTTTTCCGAGTCGTTTAATAAATCTGTAAATGGAATAAGTGAAGAAGGAAACAGTCTTATTTTTAATAAGATAATTTCCCTAATACAAAGGATATAAATCATATAAATATAAATTAGATATTACAATTTAATACTAGAGGGTTATGAAAACATTTAAAGACTTATCATCAGTAGCTAAAAAAGAGATAAGAGAGCATTCTGCTGATGTCTCTCAGGAATTTCCTCATATGAAAATGAAATATGATGATTTTGAGGGGAGACTGGCTAAACAAAGTTTATATAAAGTGCATAAATATAGTAAAGACCTTTTTGAAATGCTTGATGATCAAGTTGAACTAGAAACATGGGTTCAAGATAAGATTTCAAAAGCATGTTCTAATTTAAGTTCTGTAAAATATTATCTTGATTATGAAATGGAACACGGTTCGGAAGATAATCCATATGAAGAATATGAATATGATGATGCGGACATGATTGAAGATGTTCATCATATTAATGATTTGATTCCATTACTTAAACAAATTTATAAAGCTCAAAAATCGCATAAAATAAGTTTAAAAGATGATATTCAAGTAATTGTTGATCCTGATGATGCAAAGGCTCTATATGAAATGTATAAAAAATTAAATGAAAATAATAAAGAAGAATTTTCTAAAAAACTATTTGAAAGTAAGAAAGATTTTTGGAACATGGTTTCTTTTTCTAGAAGCAGAGGAGAGTAATTAATGGCTTATAAAATACTTGGAACTTTAGTAACAGATCCAGCAAATAATACAATAGGTTCAGCGACTTCGGTTGCGTGTAACATAGAAACTGCTGGAGTTGTAGAAGTACAGGGTCTTGGATTAAATGGTGCGGCATGGGAGTCTAAAGGAACAATTAAACTTCCTGTAGGAATACATAAAGTTAATAAAGATGCCGCTTATAGCATAACCTTCACGGGTCAAGCGACAAAAATAGCACATTCGGACTAATGTTTAATGGCAAATGCGAGAAGAATACATAAAATTAGTCGTGTTCGAACTATTGGCGGTAGACGAAAAGCATTTAGAAATATTTTTAGAAAAAGCAGAAGTCTAATTGGTAAGGGATATAGGAAGGTTGCAGGTAAGAAGATTCTTAAAAAAATGTCTGCAAAAGAAAGAAAGAAATTTAATCCTAAAACCAATCTGAAAATAAGACAGGCTTTGAGAAAAAGAAAAGTAAAACAGAGATTAATAAGTTTAAAAAGAAAGAAGACATTGAGATCTGGATTATACAGAGGAATTTCAAAGTTAAATAAAAATGTAAAAAGATGAAAAATTTCAGAGAACTTAAAGACGAAGCATGGTATCAACATGTTCCTTTAGAAGAAAGAAAATGGACTCTTCAACAAAGAATGAAGGCTGGCCAACGAGCTAGAAGGCGTTCTAAGTTACTGACAAGAGCAAAACAAAGAGCATTAAGAAGAATGGCGAGCCCAGAAGTATTGCAAAAACGGGCTCAGAGAGGTGCTAGAAATATAATGAGAAGTAGAATTGCTAAAGGACAGAGTGTTGCATCTATGTCTCCAGGACAAAAAATAATGCTTGCAACAAGATTAGAGAAATTTTTACCAAAAATTAAAAAAATGGCAAAAAGATTAGTGAAAGTTAAAAGACAACAAGAATTACAACGTAAAAGAAAAAATAAGACAGCAACACCAGGACAAAAAGGCTAAGTCATGATATTAATTACAGAAGTTACCGAAAATATAGAATATGTTACAGAAGAAAAGAACGGGAAGAAGTCTCTATATATTCATGGACCGTTCATGATGGCAGAAGTGAAAAATAAGAATGGAAGAGTTTATCCCAAAGAGATTCTTATGAGAGAAATTCAGAGATATAATGAAGGTTATGTTGGAAAAAATAGAGCATTTGGAGAACTCGGCCATCCCGATGGTCCTGGTATAAACTTAGAAAGAGTGTCCCATATGATTACCGAATTGAAAGAAGACGGTAATAATGTTGTCGGCAAAGCAAAAATTATCGATACTCCATATGGGAAAATTGTGCAAAATCTTATTGAAAATGGCGCACAATTAGGAGTTTCTTCTAGGGGAATGGGTTCTTTAGAAGAAAAAGGTGGAGTGAAATACGTAAAAGATGATTTTTATTTAGCAACTGCCGCTGATATAGTTGCTGACCCTTCTGCTCCCGAGGCCTTTGTTCAGGGTGTCATGGAAGGAAAAGAGTGGGTTTGGGAATCGGGTATTCTTAAAGAAAAAGTACTTTCTGCTATTAAAAAAGAAATTACTAAAGCACCCTCTACACAACTAGAGAATGTAAAGTTAAGATCGTTTAATAGCTTTCTTTCAAACCTATAATTGTATAAATATAAACATGAGACAGAAGACAAAATTCTCACAAAATTAAGGAGTTATCACATGTCAGAAGAAAAAGTCGAGGCCGCGGAGCAAGAAGTGAAAGAGGAAACTCTAGAAGACAATGCTACTAATGAAGATACTCAAGTAGATGAGGCTTCATTTCCAGGCGCCGGAAAAAATAAAGAACCAATCAAAAAAGCTCCCGCAAAAGCAACAGATACGGGTGTGAATAACGAAGTTCCCGATGGTCCCAAACCAGATTTTACAAAAGGGGTACCATCTGCTAAGAAACGTCCTGCTGATAAAGGCGGTGTTTCTGAAAGTGCATCAAAAATGTCACTTATTAAATCAATTTACGATAAGTTAGACGAGATGAGCAAAGAAGAAGTTGCTGAAATCCTCGGCGCACTTAACGAAGTTGATGATGCAGAATTCGATGAAGAAGGTAATGAAATTGTTTCTGAAAATAAAGAAACAAAAGAAGTAGTTGCTAGAGAAGAATTCAATTTGGAAAGTGATGTAAAAGCACTTATTGAAGGCGAAGAGCTTTCAGACGAATTTAAAGAAAAAGCGGCCACTATATTTGAAGCCGCAGTTTTTGCCAGAGTCAATGATGAAATTTCCACAAGAATAGACAAACTTGACGAGCAATACAAAACAGAACTTCAAGAAGCCGTTGAAAACAATCGTACTGTTATGATTGAAAAGGTAGATGATTTCATGAATTATGTTGTTAAAGAATGGATGCAAGAAAATGAACTTGCAGTTGATAAGGGTATTCGCTCAGAAATTGTTGAAGATTTCATGGTCGGTCTTAAAAATCTGTTTGTCGAACATTATGTCGATATTCCAGACGAAAAGGTTGATCTAGTTGATGATCTGTTTGCTAAAGTCGAAGATCTTGAGGGATCGTTAAATTCTGAAATACAAAAAAACATCGACTCATCTAAAGAACTCAAAGAGTACAAAAAGATGGATTCCTTGTATACTGTTTCAGAAGGAATGACCGAAGTTGATCAAGAAAAAATGATCAAATTGGCAGAAGGTATTGAATATGAAAACGAAGATTCATATACTGAAAAACTTCAGATCATTAAAGACAAGTATTTTCGTGTAGAAGATGCTGAAGAAAAAACGGTTTTGAGTGAGGACACACAAGACGACATGGAACCGAATGAAGACTCTTCAGACGATGTGATGGCAGAAGCACCTGAAAACATTAAACAGTATGCAACTGCTATTTCTAGAACCATTATTAAATAACAATTAAGGAGATTTACACATGTATCTATCAGAACATTTACAAAAAAAGTGGGCTCCTATTCTTGACCATCCAGAATTGGGTAACATTTCAGACCCATATAGAAAAGCAGTAACAACTGTTCTTTTGGAGAATCAAGAAAAGTCCATGCAGGAAGACAATCAAGTTCTTTCTTCCCAAAATTTCTTGACAGAGGCCGGGCAGGCTTCAGGCGCATTCCCCGATCAGGGTGGTGTTGCAAAGTATGATCCTATTATGATTTCTCTTGTCAGGAGAGCAATGCCTAACTTGATTGCATACGATGTTTGTGGTGTGCAACCAATGACTGGTCCTACTGGTCTTATTTTTGCTATGAGAGCAAGATATGTCACAATGAACCAGTCCCCTGAAGCACTTTACAACGAAGCAGACACAAATTATTCTGCTAACAGTAATGTGGTACAAGCAGATAATACACCAGGACTTCATATTCATACTGATGGTACTGCTAACGCTTCACATACACTAGCGAGTGGTGGATTATCAACTGCCGCAGGTGAATCAATGACGCCTAATAACATGGCTTTCTCGATTGAGAAGGTTACTGTTACTGCGAAAACAAGAGCCTTAAGAGCGGATTACACAATGGAAGTTGCTCAGGATCTTAAAGCAGTTCATGGTCTTGATGCAGAAACAGAACTCAGCAATATTCTTTCCGCTGAGATTCTTGCAGAAATTAACCGTGAAGTTATTCGCAAGATTTACAGAGAAGCCAAAGTTGGTGCCCAAAATAACACCACACAGTCAGGTATCTTTGATCTTGACACAGACTCAAATGGTCGCTGGTCCGTAGAGAAGTTTAAAGGTCTCATGTTCCAGATAGAGAGAGAAGCCAATGAGATTGCGAAGAAGACACGTAGAGGAAAAGGTAATATCCTTATGACCTCTTCAGATGTTGCTTCCGCACTTCAAATGGCTGGAGTTCTTGATTACGCTCCTGCTCTTGACAGCAACAATCTTAATCCTGATGATTCAGGAAACACTTTTGTTGGTGTACTTAACGGGCGCTATCGTGTTTATGTTGATCCATATGCAGTAACAAATGATGCTAATTACTTTGTAGTTGGATACAAAGGATCATCTTCATATGATGCTGGTATGTTCTACTGCCCATACGTTCCATTGCAAATGGTACGTGCAGTTGACACAAGCACTTTCCAGCCAAAAATTGGATTTAAGACTCGTTATGGTCTTGTAAGAAATCCATTTGCAACTGGAGCCTCAGATAGCACAAGCTCAGGTAGTGCTGATATTAGTGCAGATAATGCTGGTGCCGCAGGTAACGAGTATTACAGAATTGTAAGAGTAAATAACTTAATGTAATTTTCTCTGAAAATTTAGATTATACATAAAGGAGAAGGGTTAAACCTTCTCCTTTTTTGTTTTTGGAGACATTATGCATTCTAAAATTGATTTATATAAACAACTTCCTCCTTATCCTGGCAATTCCCTTACGCTTCATTTAGACAATATCAAAAAATTAATAAAAACTACAAAATCAAAAACCGCATTGGATTATGGATGTGGAAATGCAAAACATTACATAGAAGATAGGATTCATTTATCATGGGGACTTGATAAGATGGGGCTTTATGATCCTGCAATACCAAAATGGGGTCTTTTGCCATCTGGCAATTTTGATTGTGTTATTTGTACAGATGTTTTAGAACATGTTCCAGAAAAAGAAATAAATTACACTTTAAAAGAAATTTTTACATTATCAAATAAATGTACTTATTTAAATATAGCAATGTATCCTGCCAGTCAAATTTTACCAAATGGTGAAAATGCTCATTGTACATTAAAATCGAAAGATTGGTGGAGAAATAAAATAGCTGAAACAATAAAAGAAAATATTGAAGTTCATGTTGTATATTCGTATACACATGGTATTAAAAACATAGAACGTGAAATTTATAAAAAAGCATGATTTTTTGTATAGGTAATGGCGAGTCAAGACAAAAAATAGACTTGCAATTTTTGAAGAAATACGGTACAATATATGGAAGTAATGGTCTTTATCGTGATTTTACTCCAGACATACTCCTTACATGTGATCCAATGATGCTTGAAGAAATAATTGAGTCTGGATATTCTAAAGAAAATAAAGTTTATACAACTGAATATGGATATGGTAATATACAGGATATACTGAAAAAAACACCCAAAGGACATAAAGTTTCTTTAGTGCCTTTCGAGAAGATATATCCAGTAAATTCTGGATGGGAGAGCATTAGATTGGCATATCATTTTCATCCAGAAGATCAAATATATATGATAGGTTTTGACTTATTCGGTGATAGAAAAAATATTTATGAGGGTTCTCCTAATTATCCAACAATGTTTAAGGAGGGAATAACATCCAATGAAGAATTTCATATGGCGGAAGATGAAAGAATTGGATTGTTTTATTTGTTGAAGGATCATTTTTGTCCAAAAATAAGATTAACAAGAGTTATAGATGATGATACAAAAATTGAAAATATTGATAATATAACAACGGAACAATTTATGGAAGAGATAACGTGGCAGTAGTTATAATAGGAAATGGGAAATCCAGACAGCATATGGATTTATATAAAATTAAAGAAAAAGCATGGACTTTTGGATGTAATGCTTTATATCGTGATTTTGCGCCTGATTTTCTTTTAACAATAGATCCTCATTGCACTCATGAAATTCTTGATAGTGATTATTCTTTAAACAATAAGGTTATTATTAGCAATATGAATACTCTTCCAGGAGAACTTAGAGATTCGATGCAGGTTTCTGATGAAGCTATATTATATGAAAATGAACCAACTGGTTATGAATTCATTTATACTGGATGGGGAGATCATAATTACATAACTTGGACAAAAGAAAAAAGTCAAATAATGCATACTCCTTGGAAAGATGATGGTTGGGGATTAAGTGCAGGTATACAAGCTATAAGATTGTCACATCATTATTATCCTAAAGAAACAAAATATTTAATAGGTTTTGATATATTTGGTGAAAGAGACAATATGTATGATGGTACTGATGGATATCCATCAGAAGGAGCATCTAATAATATGATAGAGGAATTTATAGACGGTTTCTATTACTTACTAAATATACATGATGATCTTATAATTAAAAGAGTTATCGATCAAGATCAATCATTAGAAAATATACCAAACGTATCGGAAGATGAACTATGGCAGAATCTAGCAAGCAACCAAAAAATTTAAATTATTTTATACCCACGGGATTTAAATTTATGATTGATAAAATTCCACATGTGAATTTTTTCTGTCAATCGTGTAATTTGCCAGGTTTATCAGCAGGTCAAACTTTGATTACAAATCCGTTTAGGGATATTCCTATTGCGGGCGATAAAGTACAATATAATGAATTACGTGTTAGATTTATAATAGACGAAGAATTGAAAAATTGGTTAGAAGTTTATGATTGGATAAAAGGAATTACTTATCCTGAGGATCAAGAACAATATAGAAAACTTGCAGAAGCAAATGTGCCTAATCCTAAGGGAGAATTATATTCTGATGGCACGTTATCAATTCTTACAAGTAATAAAAATATGCAGTATGTTGCAAAATTCACAGATTTGTTTCCTGTAGACTTAACAGATATAGAAATGTCTTCTGATGTTGCTGATTCAGAAGTTGTTGCTTCAGATGCTACATTTGCATATTCTACATATAAAATAGAAAGAATTATTGGAGAACATTGATTATGAGGTATAATGAAATTAGAAAACATACAAGAATTATGGACCAGTGACTGTGTTTTAGATGATGTACAATTAGACACAGAATCAAAAAGAATACCAGAACTTCACAACAAATATTTTAAAATTTTTTCAGAAGAGAAACTAAGACTCGTAAAATTTGAGTCGAGGAAGAAAGAACTGTCTAAATTGAAATGGCTTTATTATACAGGTAAACTTGATAAAAATACCTTAGATAGTATGAATTGGGAGCCATTTGAATTAGATATTAAATCTAGAAATAAATTAGATTTGGATAGATTTTTAAATTCTGATAAAGACATGATCGATATGCAAGAAAAAATCGAATATCAAAAAGAAAAAATAAATTATTTAGAATCAATTATAAAAACAGTTGTCAATAGAAATTTTTTGATCAAGAATATAATTGATTGGAGAAAATTTACTTCAGGAGCATAATGAGTTATGATTATTTGATTATTTCTCCCCAATTATTTGAAATTGATGGTGGAGCAATGGGTGGAACTGAAAGACAAGTTTTAACAGTTGCGGAAAAACTTGCTAGTGAAAATTTTAATGTTGGATTAGTACATTCTCACGCAGATGGAAGTGATCGAATAATAAATGGCGTAAAACATTTAAATGTTTATAGACATTTTTATGCTAGATCAAGAGTAAGAATAAATTGCAATCATATTGGATATACTGGTAATACTTGGAAGTATTATCAAATGTTTAACCCCCATATTAAAGCATTGTCGCCTTTAGAAAATAATAGTGGAGATAAAAATTATATTTGGTTGCATAATTGGACAACTTGTCATGAAGAAGTTCCTAGACTATTTTTATCAGATGCACTTAAAAATTATGTTCATAATAAAGGTAAAAAAGTAAAAGGTGATCAAACTATTCATTATATGTTTCCCAAGGGCATAGATAAACAGAAGCCAAAGAGCAAAAGAGGAGATTATCTTTTTTGGATGAGTGCTTTTGGTAAGGGGTTTAAAGAAGCATTGATGGTTTATGTTGCTCTTTATGATAAGGGAATGAAAAGACCTTTTTATGTTTGTTGTCCCCCTCAAAGACAAAAAAGAGATGTTAAGATATTTACAGATTTAATTGAAGAAGTTAATAAAAATAATTATCCTATTCACTTTTTAGGAGAATTAAATTATGAAGCTGTTTTAAAAAGTCTAGCAAATGCCGCTTGTCTTTTTAGAGTTGGAATGCCTCAAGAAACATTTGGTCTTGTTTATCTTGAAGCAAATAAATTAGGAGTACCCGTAATAACACACGAATCAGATGCGGCTGAAGAAATATTGACAGATGAAAATAACATGTTTATAAGAAAAAATACAACTATAGATGATGTTTATGATTGGACTGTAGATATTGAAAAAAGAAAAACATCAGTCGATATGAAAAAATTTGATCCTGATGTAATTATTAAAAAATGGGCTAAGTTGTTAAAATGAAAAATAATCCTAGCCCAAAAGATTTAATAGCAACAGGCGCCCAATTTGCGTATCCTTCTTCTTGGCCAAGATGGGAAGTAATAAACATTCAATGTATTCAGTTTAATTATAAAATAGGTGTAGAGATAGGAGTGAATAACGGCGAAAACATGTTTAGTTTGTTGGATAAGGGAAATAAAAAACTAAAAATGTACGGTGTCGATCCTTATAAAGTACAACCAGACAATACATTATATGAACAACGCATAAATGAAGAATATAATGATGAATCTTTAGCTGTGCTTAAAAAACAGGTATTAAAAGAAGCCCTTAAATTTCCAAATCTTGAACTGATCATAGATAGATCAGATAATGCATCAAAACAATTTGATAAAGAATCGATTGATTTTGTTTTCATAGATGGTGATCATAGTTATGAAAGTGTTAAAACTGATATAAATTGCTGGACACCAATAGTACAAGAAGACGGTTTAATTATGGGACATGATTATAATTGGGGAAATGTTGCAAGAGCAGTTGGAGAAATTTTTACTGAAGTTTGGATATTTCCTGATAACATTTGGGCGGCTTCAAAAGTCTGGTTAAGAAATGATTGATGAAATATCTATTGATAAGAAAAATGAAGTACACATGTTGGTTCAGGCAGAACCAGGCATTGAGCAAGAGATAAGTGAATACTTTACTTTTTTTATTCCCGGTTATAAGTTTATGCCGTCTTTTAAAAATAAAATGTGGGATGGAAAAATTAGACTTTATAATTTAAGATCAAAAGAATTGTACATTGGACTATTAGATCATTTGCTTAGATTTACAAAAGAAAGACAATATAAAATAGAATATAAAAGTTTTCCTAGAAGTTTAAATAAATATAACAAAAAAGATTATGAAAGATTTGTCAAAAGTCTTGTACTGAATCTTCAGGCTAGAGACTATCAGATTGATGCCTTTTTATATGCAATAAATCATGAAAGATGCTTGCTTCTCTCTCCTACAGCCTCGGGCAAATCTTTCATAATATATCTTCTTTTAAGATATTATCAACAAAAACTTCCAAATTTTAAAGCATTAATAGTAGTTCCTACAACATCTTTAGTTGCACAGATGAAGAGTGATTTTGCAGATTATTCCAAAACAGATAATTGGGATGTTTCAGAAAACGTTCATCAAATTTATGCAGGAAAAGATAAAGTGTCATCTGAACCGATCTATATTTCTACTTGGCAATCTTTATATAAAATGACCATTAATTATTATGCTGAGTTTGATTTTATTTTGGGCGATGAAGCACATCTTTTTAAAGCAAAATCACTCACATCAATAATGGAAAAAACAATTAAAACAAAATATAAATTTGGAACAACAGGAACTTTGGATGGAACATTAACTCATAAATTAGTTTTAGAGGGATTGTTTGGAAAAACACACACAGTAACAACCACAAAAGAGTTAATAGACAAAAATACATTATCTCCATTTCAGATTAAGTGTTTAGTTTTACAATATCCTGAAAAATTGTGTCAACAGGTCAAATCGTATAATTATAAAGAAGAACTCAACGTTATTGTTTCGAATGAAGGAAGAAATAGATTTATTCGAAATCTTGCAATAAGTTTAACCAATAATACTTTGGTGCTATTTCAAATGGTAGAAAAGCACGGAAGAATAATTTATGATCTTATAAAAGAAAAGGCTAAAGATGGAAGAAAAATCTTTTTCGTATATGGCGGAACAGAAACAACTGATAGAGAAGATATTCGAGGAATCGTTGAAAACGAAACAAATGCCATCATTGTTGCGAGTTACGGCACCTTTTCTACTGGCATCAATATCATTAATTTACATAATGTCATTTTTGCTTCTCCTTCTAAATCAAGAGTAAGAAATTTACAAAGCATAGGAAGAGGACTTAGAAAAAATGAGTCGAAAGAAATAGCCACGTTATACGATATATCGGATGATTTTTCTTATAAAAGTTATAAAAACTATACCTTAAAACATTTTGTAGAAAGAATAAAACTTTATAACGAAGAACAATTTGAATACACTATTATAACTGTTCCAATAAATTCTTAATTTTTTAGATAAATGCCTTGACAAACGGCACATATTCATGTTATTATAATATATTATACTATTAAGACATTTAACAAGGAGGCATAATGGCCAATTATATAAATAATGCACATTTTCTTGAAGCCATGATTGAGTATAAAGAAAAAATCAGCGATGCAGAAAAAGAAAATGTAGAAACACCCCCTGTTCCAGATTATGTGGGAGAGTGTTTTTTACTTATAGCACAAAGACTTTCTTTTAGACCTAATTTTATAAATTATGCATTTAAAGATGACATGATTTCTGATGGTATAGAAAACTGTCTTCAATATGTTAATAATTTTAATCCAGAAAAATCACAAAACCCATTTGCATATTTTACTCAAATAATTTATTGGGCTTTTGTTAGAAGAATTCAAAAAGAAAAAAAGAATTTATATATTAAATATAAAGAAATGGATAGACTATCTTATTTGAACGATCATATAGATAGCAGTCCTGATGATAGTAAAGAATATTTAAATTTAATAGGATCTGCTGATTCTAGACTAGCTATAGCTAAATTCATAGAAGATTTTGAAGAAAAAAGATTTGCAAAAAGAAAGAAAAAAGAAGACGAACCGGTTGACGATAAAAAAGATAATATTATTTCTAACATAGGAACAGTTTACGTATGAAAATAGCATTAATCACGGATACTCATTGGGGAGCAAGAAATGACAATGTGATATTCTCTAATTATTTTCGTAAATTTTATGATAATATTTTTTTTCCTCTTCTCGAGGAACGCAATATTAAAACATTGATTCATTTAGGTGATGTTGTTGACAGAAGAAAATACATCAATTTTAAAACTGCCAATGATTTAAGAGAAAATTTTGTAGAACGATTATGGAAAATGGGTGTTGATACTCATTTCATAATTGGAAATCATGATATTTTCTATAAGAATACCAATGATATAAATTCAATGACCGAATTATTTACTACACCAGATGGTCTTTATGAACCTTGGGTGTATTCAAGCCCCAGAGAAGTCGATTTTGATGGTACTAAAATAATAATGATGCCCTGGATTACTTCAGATAATTATACAGAATGTATGGATGCTATTAAAAAATCATCTTCACAAATTATGATGGGTCATCTTGAAATTAGTGGTTTTCTAATGAATCATAATCAGGTATGTGATTATGGTGTTGATATGAATACTTTTTCTAAATTTGATTTAGTATATAGTGGACATTTTCATCATAAGTCTACGCAGGGAAGCATTACTTACCTTGGCAATCCTTATGAAATAACTTGGTCTGATTATAATGATGCAAGAGGGTTTCATATTTTTGATACTAAAACAAGAGAATTAGAATTTATTCAAAATCCTTATCATATGTTTCATAAAATTTATTATGATGACACTAAAGAAACGTTTGAAACGATTAAAGAAAAAAATTATGAAAAATATACAGGATCTATTGTCAAAGTTATAGTTGTACAAAAACAAAACCCGTATTGGTTTGATACAATGTTAGATGAATTATATAAAGTAGAAGCAGTGGATATATCAGTTGTGGAAAATATTGATCTTGAATTTGAAAATGATGATTCAGTTATTGATGAAGCTGAAGACACTCTCACCATTTTAAGTAATTATATAGATACATTAAACATACAAAAAGATAAGAAAGAACTTGACACTTTAATAAGAACACTCTATAATGAAGCATTAGACTATGAAATCGCGGCCTAAAAAAGAAACAAAAGAAATAGAATTAAATTTAGATAATGAAATTCTTATAAAATTAGCATTGGATGCACATAAAAGAAATGTGTCTCTTAATACACATATTAATGATATTTTTAAAAAAGAATTAAAAAATTCAGAATATAATTTTGAAGATGGATCAACACCTCAATTTCTTGCTGAAGACTAACCTTGATAAATTAGCCGTTTTAGAAAAAGAATACATCAAGACCAATAAACACGGATACCACAGCAACAGGGATATAGCATACGCTAAAGTACTTTCTTGCCAAACAGAAATAATAGAAATATTAAAATCAAACTATGATAAACTTTCATAGAATTCGATGGAAAAATGTTCTTTCCACGGGTCAAAATTTTATTGAAATTGATTTAAAACGAAATTCAACAACTTTAATAGTTGGAGAAAACGGGTCTGGTAAATCTACTATACTAGATGCTCTTACTTTTAGTTTGTTTGGAAAAGCATTTCGAAATATTAATAAGGCGCAACTCATTAATTCAATTAATGATAGAAATTGTCTTATTGAAACAGAATTTACAATTGGTAAAAAAAATTATCTTGTTCGTAGAGGCATCAAACCAAATCTATTTGAGATTGAAGTTGACGGAAAAATGATAAATCAAGATTCAAAAGCAAGAGATTATCAAGAACATCTTGAAAAGAATATCCTCAAATTAAATTATAAATCATTTACTCAGATTGTGGTTCTCGGCAGTACATCTTTTATTCCCTTTATGCAACTTAAATCAAATGATCGTAGAATAATCATTGAAGATTTGCTAGGTATTCAAGTATTTTCTACTATGAATTTATTGTTGAAAGGTAAGGTTTCCGATTTGAAAAATGAACAATATCAAAATGAATTGAATTTTTCAAAAACTGAAAATGCTTTAGAGTTGCAAGAAGATTATATTTCAAAAATGAAAAAAAGCAATAAACAATTAATTGCTGGTAATCAAAAAAATATCAAAGAATCTAATATACAAATAGAAGAATATAATTCACAGATTGTAGTTTGTGACAAAGATATTTCAACTCTTCAAAAACTTATTTACGATTTTGATAAAGTACAGGGTAAACATCAAAAACTAGAAAAATATCAAGATGAGATTGAAAAAAATTTAAAAAAACTTGAAAAAGAAATAGAATTTTATAATGAAAATACTGATTGCCCTACCTGTAAACAAACGATTGATGATGAGCATAGAACTTGTGAAATACATTTAAAGGAAGATAAGAAGACAAAATTAAATACAGCAATTGGTAAGATTGGAAAAGAAGTAGGTGCATCTCTTGACTTAATTTCTGAAATGCAACTTACTCAAAAAAACATTTCAGAAATTCAAAGTACTGTAACAAAGCATAATGCTTCAATATTTGCTATTAATCAATATATTGAAAAGATAAATGAAGAAATAAAACAATTAAATGAAAAAGGCGCAGATGTTTCAGATGCTTCTATAAAATTAAAAGAATTAAGAGCAGAACAAAAAAAGTTTTTGTTATTAAAAGAACAATATAGTAATTTGCAATCTGTATATGATACTGCAAGTGTTTTGCTTAAAGATAGTGGCATTAAAACCCTGATTATTAAAAAATACTTACCAATTATGAATAAGTTGATTAATAAGTATTTGGCACTAATGGATTTTTATATTTCATTTAATTTAGACGAAAGTTTTAGTGAAACAATCAAATCGAGATTTCGTGATATATTCACATATGCTTCATTTAGTGAAGGTGAAAAAATGCGTATTGATTTGGCTCTGCTCTTTACGTGGAGAGCGATTGCTAAATTGAAAAATAGTATGAGTACAAATTTACTTATATTAGATGAAGTATTTGATAGTTCGCTTGATGAAGACGGAACAAGTGATTTTCTTAAAATAATTCATTCTCTCGGTAGTGATTCAAATGTATTTGTGATAAGCCATAAAGGTGAAATACTTTATGATAAATTTAAACACATAATTAAATTTGAGAAAATTAAAAATTTTAGTAGAATAGTACAATGATTTTAGAACTCGTAGATGGAGTGCATCCTTTAATAGAAACTAAATTAGATGAATTTGATTTTGAGTCTAATAAAGTAACATATTTTGATGATGAAAAAATATTACACGCATTAAATGCTCAAGAACTAGAAGAGATATTACTTGAAAATATGGCTCATCATGAAGGACTGGGTCTTTCTTCTAATCAAATAGGCATTAATTGTAGAGCATTTGCAATGTTACACGAAGGTGAGCCTTTGATTATGTTTAATCCTAAAGTTATAGAAGCGACAGAAGAAACAACTTTGATGAAAGAGGGGTGTCTTACTTGGTTTGGCTTGTTTCCTAAGGTAACAAGACCAAGCGGGGTTTCTATTAATTGGAGAGATAGAGATGGTGAAGAATATAATGGAAATTTTATTGGTCTTTCTGCAAGAATTATATTGCATGAATATGACCATTTAAATGGCTATACGTTTTTTGATAGAGCCGGTCAAATTCATATGCAACAAGCAAGAAAAAAAATGAAAACCCTTTTAAGAAAAACTAAAAATGGCAAAATATAAACTAGTAATTAAAGATGTTGGTGATTATACTGCAGATTCGTTACCTGAGTTAATGTGGGGAGTTTTTTGGCATCGTTGTCAACATCTTTTAAAAGGCGAAGGTTTTCGTGATTGATAAAATTATTACGGACATTATTGATCAAGAAGCACCCGATCAAACCGTTGCGGTATTAATGTCTGGTGGTACAGATAGTTTGACAGTTGCCATCGCGGCGCATAGATTAAATAAAACCCTAAATTGCTATACGTTTCGGGTTGATGGAAAAGATTCTGAGGATAGTATCTATGCAAAAAAAGCATGTGATCATTTTGGTTGGAATTTTAAACTTATAGATGTTCCAGTTGATAATATTGAAAATGATTTTTTTACTTTGATTAAAAAATATGAATGTAAAAAGAAAACTCATGTAGAATGTACATTTCCTTTTTTATATGTTTATCCACATATAAAAGAAAAATACATTTTAACAGGATGGGCCGCTGATGGTTATTATGGAGTAAGTAAACGTGCAAATATTCATTATAAACACACTAAAGAATTGTTTGATGTTTTTAGAAATGATTATTTTGGTAAACTTGATGAAGAATCTCAAAAATTCACCCCAGGAAACCCTGTAGGAGTGAAACAACAAATGTTATTAGCAGAAACTATAGATTCTACTTTAGTTGCTCCATACATCGATAAGAAGGTCTGGGACTGGATGATAGAGTATGATTGGAATTTTTTTAATAAACCATATCAAAAAGCGCCATTATTTAATGCCTTTCCTGAATTGCTAGAAATAAAGAGAAGAAATCATCTGAATTTACAGTTGGCCGCAGGAATACCAAATTATTTTGAAAAACTCCTTGACAATAAAGAAATTAACATCTATAATAGAAGTAGAATAATGGATTTAGTCAGAGATTGGAAAACTACAAGTACAAGCATAGAAGGATTTTTTGCATGAATTATCAAAAATATTATACAAAAGAGGTTAAAGAAAAATCGTCTGAGAAACTGTTTAATGTCATAAGTTGTTTTGCTGGTGGCGGAGGTAGTTCTACGGGTTATAGACTTGCTGGTGCAAATATACTTTTAATAAATGAATTTGTTGAAGAAGCAATTGAGACATATAAAGCAAACTTTCCCGACACAAAAGTTTTAGTAGATGATATTAAAAAATATACATCAGATGATTTTTTAGAAATGGCTGGAATTAAAGTTGGTGAATTAGATTTACTTGATGGATCTCCTCCTTGTTCTGCGTTTTCACTTTCTGGAAAACGAAATAAAGGTTGGGTGGGTTATGTAGATGACACTACACAATCAGAAATAGATTTTGAGACTGGTGGAGTAATACAAACTGGTGAAAAGAAAATAAAAGAGGGAATCAAAAAATATTCAAATAAAGTACAAGAAGGAATTGAAGATTTATTTTTAGAATATATACGTATTGCTAAAGGAATTCAGCCAAAAGTTATTGTAGCAGAAAATGTAAAAGGAATAACTTTCGGAGAATCGAAGAAGAAACTTTTAGAATTTATTAATGATTTTGAACGAATAGGTTATGAAGTTTCGTATCAAGTTTTGAATGCCGCTGATTTTGGAACACCTCAAGCAAGAGAAAGAACAATTTTTATATGTGTGAGAAAAGATGTTGCATCTAAAATTGGTCTTAATTTTATGAATATAAATGGCATTTTTCCTTCCAAAACAGTTTCAAAGCATGTTTCTATGAAGGAGGCATTTGAAGATATTGAAAACGATCCAGAAGAAGTAAAAATGCTTTTAGATTATGTTGAGGGATCATTTCAAAAGAAATTTTTAAGTTTTTTACCTTTCAATCCAGTAAAACCGCTTAAACCTTCAGATAAACAATTTCATAAATTTAATCCAAAGGGATCATGTTTTAATATGATTCGACCAGCACCGAATCTTCCTTCTCCGACTTTAACACAACAAGGTCAGAAAAAAGGATTATCTGGTGTTTTTCATTATGCTGAAAATAGAAAACCAACTATAGTAGAATTTAAACGGTTAATGGGAGTACCAGAAGATTTTATTTTGACTGGAGATTATGATCAACAGGCAGAAAGATTAGGTCGTATGGTGGCTCCAAAAATGATGACAGAAATTGCAAATAGTATATACATAAATGTACTAAAACCCTATAACAAAAAATAATTATGGAAAATAATATCAAAAAACAAATAGTTGATAAACTTACAAAATATAACATGAATTTTGCGGCCATGGATTGGAATCATCAATGGTTTTGTTATGCAAACAAGCCAAAGTGTGTTGATGATATGTGGGATGTCAAAGAAGGCCATGTCATGCAAGTATATACGCTTCCTACGGACGGTTTTGATTGGAGAGATTCATTAATCCAAAAATAACCAAGAAATGTCTTGACACTCTTTCCAGGATTTGATACCATATAAGTGAAGGTTAAAAACAATCAAAAAGGATCTTATATGAATGATATACAGTCTACAAAGTCTATTCTAGCTAAACTTCTTGCTTCTGAGAACATTAGTGTAGAACACGGAAATTATCAAACTGCATCTTTTGATGTAAAAAATCGAGTCATTCGTTTACCAATTTTCAAGTATATGAGTGGTTCGATTTATGATTTGATGGTACTCCATGAAGTTGGACATGCACTCTGGACTCCTCTAAAAGGATTACATACTGAAAAAGGTGAGAAGGGACCTGGATTCAAATCTTATCTCAATGTAGTAGAAGATGCTAGAATTGAAAGAAAGATAAAAAGAAAATATCCAGGAGGTTCAAAGCCGATGATTGAAGGTTACCGCCAACTTGTATCAGAAAACTTTTTTGCTACAAAAGGTGTTGATCTGAATGGTTTAAATTTAATTGATAGAATTAATTTGCACTATAAAATCGGTGCTTCTGCTTATATTGATTTTGATGAAACAGAAAGAAGTTTTGTTACTGAAATTGATGATGCAGAAACTTTTGATAAAATTTATGATATTACTGTAAGACTTTTTGAATATTCAAAAGAAAATGAAAGTCAAACTGATTTTCAGGATCTTTCTTCAATGCCATTTGGTGATTTTGATAATGCAGAATGTGAAGAAATGCCTGACATGATGGGGGATTCTCCGCTTGATTGGATGGAAGAAGAGGAAGAGAGTGATGATGCTAATTCTGGAATGAGTGGTGAAGAGGAAGATTCTTCTACAGATAAATCTGATGATTCTTCTGATGCCTCTTCTGACAATGATTCTAAGAGTGAAGAAACAGAAGAAAATGATAGTTACATAACTTCTGGTATTGAAGGTGGGGTATCGAATGATAAAGATTTTTCTCCACTAGATCCGAGAGCATTTACTGATGAAGCATGGGCAGAATCAGTAAAAGATTTAAATGAAGAATCTGATAAAATTTATGAATATGTAACGATTCCTAAAGCCAATTTAGATGAAATAATGCTTCCTCACAAAGAATTGTACAGACTGACTCGGGAACATTATTCTTCTGAAAAAGTTACAAGAAATGACGATTCTCAAGATATATTTGAAAAAGCAAAATCTATGGTAAAGGAATTCAAAAGCAAGAATTCTAATACAGTAGATTATTTGGTTAAAGAATTTGAAATGAGAAAAAGAGCAGACGAATATAAGAGAACCAGTATTTCAAAGACTGGTTTGCTTGATATGTCTTCTATTCATTCTTACAAATATAATGATAATCTTTTCAAAAAAGTTGCAACAATTGCTTCTGGTAAAAATCATGGTCTTGTCTTATTCATTGACTGGTCTGGGTCTATGCATTCAAACATGGCGGGTACTATTGATCAGCTTTTGAATTTAGTTTTGTTTTGTAAAAAAGTAAATATTCCGTTTGAAGTATACGCTTTTACTGATCGTAGTATTTCAAGTAGAGCAGAAGAAATTGATAATTGTCATGATCAACAAAAAGCAGAAAAAGTTTTCTTTAAGAAAGAAGGACATATTTGTTCTAGTTCCAAGTTAACCTTAATGAATCTTTTCAGTAATACAATGTCAACTTCAGAGTTAAATTATGCTATGCAAACTATGATGATGTTGAAGTTTAAATATGATTATAATTATGCGTATGCTTTTCAATATGACAGGATTCAAATTCCTCGTTTTTTTGAGTTAGGAGGAACGCCTCTTGATGCAACAATTATTGCGGCATTAGAAGTAATTCCTGAATTTCAAAAGAAAAATCGTGTGCAAATTGTAAATTCAGTTTTTCTTACTGACGGTGATTCACATATGAATAGTAATTATTGGAAGTCAGATGCAGATGGTGATTTGAAAACAGAACATTATTCCTCGAATAAGAACACTACATTTTATGTTGATCCAATCACTAAAAAGACTTATACTAATCGAAAATATTCAAGAGGACATTCTACCTCTGTTCTTTATAATGTTTTGAAAGATCGATTGGGTGTCAATATTCTGGGATTTTATTTAATTGGAAAAAGATTCAATCATCTAAGTCGTGATATTTCTTTTGGAACAAAAGGTGCTCCAGATCCCCATGAACTTATGAGAATGTGGAGAAAAGAAAAATCATATGTTGCTTCAAATTATCTTGGTTATGATAAATTATATTACATTAAAGATGGTCAAGATTTGAATGTTGATAATGAAGACTTTGTTGTTAAAGAAGATGCTTCAAAAAGTCAATTGACTAAAGCATTTAAAAATTTCAATAAACGCAAACTTACTAATAGAATTGTTTTGAAAAGTTTTGCAGAAATGGTTGCATGAGTCATGATAAAAAATCTGGGAGTAAACCGAGAAATGTCTTGACAAATAGGCGTGGATTCGATATAATAGTAGTGAAAGGTGAGGGATTATCGAATCCACAAATGGTTTCCTTAGGGAAATGTTCTGGTGCCTGCAACGGTGTAATTTAGTGACGGTGAATTCATTAACTCTCATCTTTCATTTTTTATTAACTTATATTATGGAGAACATATGAATGTGAATCAAAAAGCTCTTGTTCAAGCCATTATCGAAGCAGGTTATGTCGATGAAATTGAACGACCACAATTGAAAGCAATTGGTAGACAACTCGGAGTAAGTACTGCCTGGTTGCAGAAGAATGATGTATATAAAGTTAGCCGAGGTGTATATCGAGTACCCAACATTGATGGTTCTGTGAAAGGAGCCTTAGCTCAAACAGTTGCTAGAGAACAAGAAAATTCTGAAGAAACTAGGGAGTCTAATGTGATTCCATTTCCCGCACAAACCGAATCATTTGTTCCAGATCGGGATTCTCATTTTGTTAGATTTGGACATTGTAAAGATGTCGAACAGATTGTCAAATCGAGAATTTTTTATCCAACTTTTGTGACTGGTCTTTCTGGTAATGGTAAAACATTCATGGTTGAACAAGTTTGTGCAAAACTTAATCGTGAAATGTTTCGTGTTAACGTTACTATTGAAACTGATGAAGATGATTTGCTTGGTCACTATCTTTTGAAAGATGGGGAAACTGTTTGGCAAGATGGTCCAGTTATTCAAGCAATGAAACGAGGTGCTATTCTGCTTCTTGATGAAGTCGATCTTGCATCAAATAAAATTATGTGTTTGCAACCTGTTCTTGAAGGTAAAGGTATTTTCATTAAAAAGATAAATCAATGGATTCGTCCCGTTCGAGGTTTTAATGTTTTTGCTACTGCAAATACTAAAGGAAAAGGTTCTGATGATGGACGATTTATCGGAACAAATATTCTTAATGAAGCATTTCTTGAAAGATTTGCAATTACTATGGAACAAGATTATCCGAGTATTTCAGTTGAGAAAAAAATTCTCAATGCAGTTCTTGTTTCTCTTGGTTGTGAAAATGAAGAGTTTGTTGATAAACTTACAAACTGGGCGGACATTATTCGTAAAACATTTTACGATGGTGGTGTTGACGAAATTATTGCTACTCGCCGACTAGTTCATATTTGTAATGCATACGCTATTTTTGGTGATAAAATGAAATCAATTCAGATGTGTGTTAATCGTTTTGATGAAGAAACTAAATCTGCGTTTCTTGATTTATACAGCAAAGTTGATGCTGATGTTACTGTTCCTGGGGAAACTCCTGCTGAAGACGGAGAAACCACTCTTGAAGAAGAGAATGCATCTAATGAAGAAGAGGATACAGAAACACCCTTTTAATTGACAGTTATAAATAGAGGATAGGGAATAAATTCTTATCCTCTATTACTGTATCATGGAGATATAATGCAAGTTGAAATTAAAGTTGAAGAATTAAGAAAAAAGAAAATTTTTGTTGCAACGCCCATGTTTGCAGGTCAATGTGCTGGCATGTATACAAAAGCATGTATTGATCTTGCAACAATGTGTGCGAATTATGGAGTAGAATGTAAATTCTTTTTCATATTTAATGAATCCCTTATTACTAGAGCAAGAAATTATTTAGTTGATGAATTTATTAGAGCAGAAGGCTTTACTCATTTGCTGTTTATTGATGCTGATATTCATTTTGATCCAAGGGATGTTTTGTCTCTTGCCGCATTATGTGATGATGAACATCCTATTATTGGTGGTCCCTATGGAAAGAAATGTATTGCTTGGGAAAAAATTGTACAAGCAGTCGATGCTGGAGTTGCTGATAAAGACCCAACAGAATTACAGAAATTTGTAGGCGATTTTGTGTTCAATCCAGTTCAAGGAACTAAGGAATTAAAAATAAATGAACCAGTAAAAGTTTTAGAAATTGGAACTGGATTTATGATGGTTCAAAGGGATGTTTTTACTAAATGGAAAGATGCATATCCTCAATTTCATTATAAACCAGATCACAATCGTTCTGAACAATTTTCGGGGGATCGATACATTCATGCATATTTTGATACAGTTATTGATAATGAACAATATATGCCAATGGGTACATCAAATAAGTCCGATAGATATCTTTCAGAAGATTATGCATTTTGCCAATTATCAAGACATATTGGCATAGACATTTATCTTTGTCCTTGGATGAAACTTGGTCATATTGGAACATATGTGTTCGATGGCACAATGGCTGATCTTGGTAGAATAGATTCTTCCAACGAGCTTGCTAAGGCTCATATGGAGCAGTCTCAAAAATTAAGAGCGGCTAGAATAAAAGTTACTGAAGAAGCAGAAGCAGTACATAATATTGAGCAGATTGAAGAGAAGAAATCAACTAGGCAAGAAAGAAGAAAATCTTTAAGAGATAAAAAGAAAAAATCAAAGAATAAAAAATGACAATTAAACAATTAAATATGGAGTATTATTATGAAATTAAGTGATAAACAATTAAATATGGAGTATTATTATGAAATTAAGTGATCAAACCGTTTCAGTTTTGAAAAATTTTGCTAATATTAATAGTGGTATTTTCTTTGAAAAAGGAAAAAATATTAGAACAGTTGCTCCCACTAAAGCAATTTTAGCAAAAGCAAATATTATAGAAGAAATACCAAGGAATTTTGGTATATATGACATAACAAGAATGCTCGGTTCTTATTCTTTGTTTGAATATCCTGAAGTAGAATTTGAAGAAAAATATATTCTTATTGAGGATAAGAAAAATCAAAGAAATGTTAAATATTGGATGTGTGATCCAGAACTTGTGGTAAGACCCCCAGAAGGAAAAAATATACATCTTCCTACCGAAGATGTCAGTTTTGTTCTTGACTCAAATGCTTTAGATTTTTCAATCAAACAGGCCAGTGTTCTTTCATTGCCTGAAATAGGCATTATAGGTAATGGTACTGATATAACTATTACAGCATTAGATTCTCAAACTAATGAAACTTCTTCTGAACAAGTAGTTGGTGAAACTGACAAAAATTTCAAATTTATTTTCAAATTTGAAAATATTACAAAATTAATGTCTAAAAATTATAACGTTTCTTTATCAAGTAAAGGACTATCACAATTTATAAGTTCAGATAGTGTTATAGAATATTTTGTTGCTATTGAACTTGCAAATTCTACGTATGAAGATTAATTTATATTATGGTTAATAAATGTTTGGTGAATCTTTTTTATGGGTTGAAAAATATAGACCCAAAACAATTGAAGAATGTGTACTTCCTGATAGAATAAAAACGCTTTTTAAACAGATATCATTAGAAGGCCGTATTCCTAATATGATTCTTTCTGGCGGTCCTGGTATGGGTAAAACGACCGTGGCGAAAGCACTTTGTAATGAAGTGGGGTGTGATTTTCTTATGATAAATGGTTCTGAAGAATCTGGTATTGATGTTTTACGTACTAAAATTCGGGGGTATGCATCAACTGTCAGTTTTGATGGTGGACGAAAAGTTGTTATACTTGACGAAGCAGATTATTTAAATCCTCAATCTACCCAACCTGCCTTAAGATCCTTTATAGAGGAATTCGAAAAACATTGTTCATTTATAATGACATGTAATTATGTTAATCGAATTATCGAACCTCTACATTCTCGATGCCAGACCATTGACTTTAAGATAAATAAAGAAGAGAAGTTAAATGTTGGATCGAATTTCGGAAAAAGGCTCTATACCATCCTAGATCAAGAAGAAGTAGATTATGATAAGAAAGTGGTCGCAGAAGTGTTGATGAAACACTTTCCCGATTATCGCCGAGTATTAAACGAACTCCAAAAATATTCTAAATATGGAAACATAGATTCTGGTATTCTGTCCCAAGTTTCAGAGTTAGATTTGCCTGAACTTATGAAATACATGAAAGATAAAAAATTCAATGAGGTACGGAAATGGGTTGTTAATAATTTAGATAATGATCCACAAAAAGTTTACAGAAAGATATATGATATTGCAGAAAAGTACGTACAGACAAGTTCGATACCTCAATTAGTATTAATTTTAGCAGACTCCCAATATAAATCTGCATTTGCGGCAGATCATGAATTAAATTTAGTCGCATGTCTTGTAGAAGTAATGGTAGAATGTCAGTTTATTTAAGAGACTACTGATGAAAAATAAATTACAAATATTACTTTGGACTGTTATACTTTTTGTTGGTATAATGTTAGCATGGACATTACGACTAGAAGCTGAGGACAACAAAACGGAATGGAATACGGGTTTAATATATGATACAACAAATGTTTGCTATGAAGGCACTATAAAGTGGATTGTATTAAGTAATCCGTCTCTTATTGGTCGAATGCCAAATTATCAATCTCAAAGGCAAATGATAGAACATTGTTTTTGCGTTATGGATAGAATAAGAAATGAATTCTCAAGAGAAGAATATAAAAAAATGGTTTACAATCCAGAATGGGCTGGAACTCTTTTTATGACCAGAGCAATGGAATGCGTTAGAGATAAAAAAACTCTATCATCTTTTTTTACAACAGAATTACTAGAAGACAATAAAACTATAACAGAACCACAAATAAAATCAGATCAACAAAAAGAATTAGAAGAAGTACCAGAACTAATTTTTCAAGGATAAAAAAATGAAAAACGTCAAGTATTATATCTTGATATGTTTTTTTGTTATTTTTTCATGTGTGTCAAGTAACATATCAGCTACAGAAAATAAAAATGTATTCGAATCAGTTATTGAAAGAGTACAGCAGTCAGTAGTATTGCTGTCCACGAACCCGAATATTGACCCAGAAACCGATCTCAAGAAAAGTGGCTTGTGTTCTGGAGTAGTTATTGATACTATTGGTCATGTTATTACTAATTTTCATTGTGTACATAATCAAAATTATATAAGATTATTTTATAATGATAAAGATGATTGGGGAATTTATGAAGTAAATGTGATAGGAGTTGATCCGCTTGCAGATTTGGCACTACTTAAAGTTATAGGAAAAGAAACTCCAATTCCTCATCTTGAATTTGCAGAAGATACAGAAAATTTACAATCAGGAACAGATGTTTTTGCATTGGGTCATCCTATGGGTATGACATGGACTGTAACTAAAGGAATTATTTCTAGTAATGAAAGATATGCAAGACATCCATTTATCAAAGCACTTCAAACTGATGCATCCATAAATAAAGGAAATTCAGGTGGTCCTCTCATGAATATGCGAGGAGAAATTGTAGGAATCAATGCTTTAATTGTTTCTAAAATTTCTGAAAATGCAGGAATTGCTTTAGCTATTAGGGGTGATATAGTAAAGAACTCTCTCGATTCTATGTTAATTAATGGAAGAGTTGATAGGCCAGCAATTGGTATTATGATCATGCAATTGCTTCAGGTAAAACAGAGAAATAAAATAATAAAAGAGTTTCCTGAACTTAAACAAAAATATGTTCCCAATACGTTTGGAATATTTGTAAGACCAGATAAAAATCTTTCTAAGGGTGGTCTAAAAGGATTTGATACTATTATTGCAATTAATGATAAACTGACTAATAGTGGATTAGAGTTTTCAGATGAAATATACAAGCATAATATAGGCGATAAAGTTACCTTAACTATTATACGAAAACAAAAATTTAAAAAAGTGGACGTAACATTAAAACTTTTTCCTGTTAATGTTGATGCAATGTATTCGCAACCAGCATTACCATTAAAACTAAAAAAACCATGACTCCTTTTGATTTTTTAAACGATATTAATTATGGTAAAAAGAACCTGATGATCGATGATACTGATCATCAGGTTGAAAAACAATACTTGCCTTTCATTGTCAATAAGGGACTATCTTTTACAATGGATACAGTACTTTATGCAAATGAAATGAATATTCGACCTAATACTGATAAGAAACTTCAATTTGATTATTTAATAAATACAGTCAGACGAAACAAACGTTTTCCTAAGTGGATGAAAGCCGAGGAAGACGAAAACATAAAAGTGATCGTAGAATATTATGGATATAATGTACAAAGAGCTAAAGAAGTGCTATCTTTGCATTCCACGAAAGAGCTTAATCAAATTAAAGAAAAATTAAATACAGGCGGTGAAAGGTAAAAATGATGTATGATATCGGCGAAATGGTAGAGATCACTTTAAAAGAACCTGATGATTTTCTAAAAGTAAAAGAAACACTAACCCGTATTGGTGTTGCTAGTAGAAAAGAAAAAACTCTTTATCAATCTTGCCACATTTTACACAAACAAGGTAAATATTATATAGTACACTTTAAAGAACTATTTGCTCTTGACGGTAAACCTTATAATTTTTCAGATACCGATATTGCTAGAAGAAACACGATTTCAAATCTTTTAGAGGAGTGGAGTCTTGTTAAGTTAGTAGATGAAGAAAAAACAAAAGACCCAATTTTACCCTTAAATCAATTAAAAATTCTATCTTTTTCAGAAAAAGAAGAATGGACACTAACTCCGAAGTATAATATTGGCAAAAAATCGTAATGAATGATTCGATAGAATTTCTACAAAAACTAGGAATTTTCTGTTTACATGATGATGTTGAAATACCCTCATTAGCAACTAGAAAATCGGCTTGCTTTGACCTGAAAGCATATCTTAAATCACATACAAAAGTACTAGCATACAATCAATTTAATCATAAAAAAGAAGTTCTCATAAAAAATAATTGTTTGCTGATGTTACCTAGTTGGAGATATTTAATTCCTACGGGTATAATTTTTGATATTCCTGTGGGCTGTTATATTAAAGTTCATCCTCGTTCAGGTAATGCGTTGAAAAAAGGCTTAATTACTGCAAACAATGCGGGGATTATTGATGAAGATTATGTAGAAGAATGTAATTGTATCATGAGAAATGTATCAGAAACTTCTATTCAAATTGATCATGGTGATAGAATTGTACAGGCAGAATTGCGTAGAACAGAAAATTTTGAGATTGATATTTTACCTGTCCGACCAAAACAAAAAACAGATAGAGATGGTGGATTTGGATCTACTGGACAATGAATCGCCCTTGACAAATCATATATATAAGAGTATAATAGTTCTTATGAGAGTGCAAAAGCATCTCATCCGTTGCACGTAGCAACATCCTCTGGCTTATGCGGAGGAATATAATTAA
>Ga0209091_10000770_pt1 | contig 30109 bp, 18 predicted proteins | sample ArcticOcean_MG_C_6_FD_187438 | JGI IMG/M metagenome (GOLD analysis project Ga0209091, IMG submission 187438) | Marine microbial communities from western Arctic Ocean - ArcticOcean_MG_CB8_128 (SPAdes) (version 2) | ecosystem: Environmental > Aquatic > Marine > Oceanic | place: Arctic Ocean...
CGCCTTTTCCTCTCCACCAACAACACGCCGTGACCAACCGGAAACGCGCAAAGCGCGTCGTCCAAGAAAACAATCGAACGACACACCAAATCGAACGACGCCGGCAAACCAAACGCGCCGGACGGTGCCACGCGCGCTTTTACCACTACCGCTCCTCCCGTTTTGTTGTTCTCGTCGTCGGGGTCTTCACGACCCTTACCGCTACTGCCTTCTTCTTCGTTCTTCATTGTATTCGTGCTCTGTTGGGGTATGTATCCCCGTCAAAACAAACCGTTTAGCGCTTTTATTAGATACGAAAAGGAAAAGTCTATTTTTAGTCGTATTTTTGAGAAAAAAATGGCGATTTTTTGCTCATAAAATAAGACGAAACCTGTTGTTGGTTTGCCCACACGAAAAAAAAAGAAAATGTTGCGAACAACAGTTTCCCGTCTCCTCCGGCGGAACGCGGGAGCCACGAATGCAGTATTAGGATTAGGAAGCATCAGAAGAAACATCTCGACCGAAGAACAGATGAAACTGGAGCAAGAGATAAACGCGACGTTCGCGGAAGCGAGAGAGGAAATCGAAGCGGCGATGGAGAGCGTCGGGACGACGTATTTCAACGACGACGCGGAAATCGCGAAAGAATTAACCAGAGATTGCGTCACGAAATACGAAGCGTTGTTGACAAAATGCGAGGGAGATGTGGGGAGGAAGGAGAAAATTCAAAGGAGCATGGGTTTGAAAATCGAGCAGTTGAAGGCGGAGTGTAATTTGATCGATACCGCGCACGATGATTAGATTTATAGAAGAGAGAGAGAGAGAGTTTCGGTTGATGAGATGTATTGATTGTAGTATAAGAAACGTAATGCGATGAGAGTGTAATTTGATCGATACCGCGGGCACGATGATTAGAATTAGAAGAGAAAGAGAGAGAGAGAGAGAGACCTGTGGATGATGATGATGTATTGATTGTAGTATAAACGTAACGCATATATTGATGTAAAATGTCTCTTTTCCCCGGGGAACGAAAACATATCTTCACTTTAAAGAGGCCTCAAAAGTACGCGCAATAATGTCTTCCGTCTGCTTTTCTTTGCGACGAGCGGCGATGTCCTCGTCGTCTCCCTGTTCTTGTTCGACGATCGTGAGAGGCGTGACCTCCTCCTCCTCCTCCTCCTCCCTCGCTTCTTCTTCTTCTTCTCAACGAAAATGGATAACAACGACGGCTTCGTCGTCGTCCAAAAAAGGAGGGACGAAAGTCGTCTGCGCCGCGGAGAGCAGCAGCAGCAAAAGCAGCGAGGGCAAAAGTAGATTTAAACGACGCGACCCGGACGCGAAACCTCCCCCGGCGCCGCTCGGGTCCGGACCACCGACGTCCTCGGGAAAAATCTCCGAGAAAATCTTGGAAAAAACGAGAGAAGAAAATCCAGAAGTGGAAGTGATTCCGTTGCAGCAAACGCGGTTCCAAGGCGTGGCGAACATCGACGACGAATCGAGCGAAACGTCGCAATCGAACGTTTTGAAACGAAGAGCTATACTTTTTGCCGGCGACGTGGCTGCATTTTCTGTGTTCGCGATGATTGGCCGTGCGAGTCACGGGGAAGGTTTGAACTCGATTGATATCGTCGGCACGGCGTCGCCGTTTATTCTCGGCTGGGCGGCGGCGTCGTATTTGTTAGGGACCCAAGGCGCGTTCGGCGACAGCAGCCGACGGAGCGGCGTGGATAAACTCGGAAAAATCTTACCCTCGGTTGGGAAAACCATCTTACTCGGCGTCCCAATTGGCGTGATCGTCCGTTCTGTGGCGACTTTCCACGTCCCCGATATCTCTTTCCTGTTCGTTTCGCTCTGTTTCAACGGCGTCGCTTTGCTCCTGTGGCGCGTCAGTTTAAGTTCGGATATTCGCGTCGGAGGAAACAACGGAGACGCGACAAAACCGCGTACCAACAAAAAAGGTAACCCGCTCGAGTTTCTCTCCTTGTTGAGCGGTTTAGTCAAGAGATGGTAATAATAGAACGTAATAGAGTGTAAACGCAAGTGTAATAACATAAGACTGAATATACGTAATAATAGCACACAATCCCTCTCACTTTAAGAGTTAACCATAAGCTTAAAAATTAAACACGTAGAAGTCCAGTGTCGTCGTCGTCTCTCTCTCTTTCTCTCTCTCTTTCTCTCTCTCTTTCTCTCTCTCTTTCTCTCTCGCTTTCTTTCTTGTTGTTTGATATTATTTGAACGAAGAAAACACACGCAAAAAGCAGGCAAAATACTCTTACACATAATTGCCTCTTTCCCCGGGAAAGAAGCATTCGTTTCCCCACACTTACTCCTCCTTCTTTGAACAAAGCGTTCGTTTGAGAGAAAGAGAGAGACGAAAGAGAGTGTGTGTTTAGTGCGCGCGCGCAGAGATGGGGTCTTCCTCTAAAGGCGGCATGTCTTTCCAAGAGGCGTGCCAGGTGTTAAACTTAGACCCGAGAGAAGCTTCGAGCAACCCGAATGCGGTAAGATCCGCCTATAAAAAGATGGCGTTGGAGTTTCATCCGGATAAACATCCCGGGGCGTCGACGACGACGTCTTCGTCATCCAACGCGAGCGGTAAGAAGTCCTCTGGTGGTACAAGTGGAAAACCAACGAGAGAGGATTTCGAGAGAAAGTTCAGGCAAGTCGTGAGAGCGTACGATGCGTTGACGAGACGGGATGATTCGGACGATTCTGAGTCGGACGAGGACGATTTTGGAGGCCCGAACGGCGATTTCGACGGCGTTTTTAAGAGTCCGGAGGACATGAGAGATTTCGCGGCAAACTTTTTCGAGTCGTTTTTCTTCGGTGGGGGATTCGCGCAAGGGAGCAACGGGCCGTCGGGGAGGAGTTCGAGGAAGCGACGATCTACGCATTCTGGAAACGCGAATGCCTCGGGTGGTGGAGGGCCAATTATCAAAGAAGTCAACGACGACGGGGAGGAATATTCGGACGACGACTCGGACGACGACTCGGACGACGACGAGGATTACGACGACGATTGCTCGGACGATGACTCGGACGATGACGATTACGGGAGTCATTCGGACGATTACGATTCAGATAGAGACGGGTCGGATTCGTATTCAGACGACGAGGACGGGTACGCCTACGCGGATTTGAGAAAGTTTTTCGGTAAACCCCCTCCCGGATGGTCGAGCAAAATGGCCGCGCACATGCAAGCGAGCGCTGAAGCGATGGGGGATAAGAAGATGAGCTCGAAGAGCGCGCAAGGTATGTTTGACGAGTTGAGGTCCGGAAGCCGAAATAGCAGTAAGAGTAACAACGCGAATAGCGGCGGGTCGAGTAGATATCCTGGAGGGAGAGGCAGTGGACGTAGAGGCGATAGCGGCGGCGATGGAAAACGTTGGTTTGACTCGGATGGGCCTGATTTTGGACCGAGAGGCAGTCGAGGCGATGGACGAGGCGGACGTAGAGGCGATAAAGGCAACAACGGCTCGTTTAGAAGATCGCACAACGATAACCCAAACAATCGAGATTACGAAGATCAAGATGACGATCAGTTGTTTGAACACTTGGAAAATATGAGGAAAGAGGCGGCAAAGTACGCCGCGGAAATCGCCAAGAAAGAAAACGAGAGAAGAAGAGCGTCGGCGCCGTTAGAAAAGCTGCAAAGGCCTACTTTAGTTTCGAGATCGGATAATACCATCACATTGAACGTGTATCGACACAAGTCGGGAGGTACGTTACCGCCGGATAGGTGTTGGGAATTGAGTTTGAAAAGGCACGGCGATAGAGATTATACGGTGTATGCCGCGGTGAGGGGTAACCCGGTGGTGACCGTGTCGGATCTAGTTCCTGGAACGCGATACTCGTTTAAAGCGAGAGTCGGCCGCGTGTCCTCGGAGAAGGACGGCGAGGACGGCGATACGAAATCTAAATCGACCATGGATGTTCTCTCGGAAACTATTTTTTCGTCTTTGCGAGACGGCGCGGGAAGCATGAAGGGCGTAGAGATTATATCAGAGAAAGATGTCACGGAATGGGGCGACTATTCTATAGAATCTGCGTACGCGACTTCCGGGACGGCGCCGAGGGAAACTTCAAAGAAACACGCCGAAGAGGAGAAGGATACTCAAGAAGCAAACGTTTCAGCTCCTGGTCAAGGCAAAAAGGCGAAGAAAAAGCAAGCGCAGAAAGAAAAGTCGGAACAGGAAGCTTTGAATAAGAAAAATGCGGAAGATGATGCGGCGAAAGCTATAGACGAGGCCCAGCAAAGACGCGAGGCGTTGAAGAAAGCGATGGAGGAAGCCGCAGAAAGAGAGATGGCAGAAATGAACGCGATCAAGGAGAAGCTCGCGAAGAAAGATGCCAGTCAAAACGCAAACGCTTCCGTATCTTCGCAGACGAATAATCCGAATGCTGCTGTTTCGTCGACTTTGTCCAAGAAAGCCGCGCAAAGGCAGAAGAAGAAAGAGAAAGCGGCTGCGGCTGCGGCTGCCGCGGAAGAGGTTGAATCTGACGAAGCCATGGCAAGACGTTTGCAATTGGAAGAGCAGCGCAGATACGGTGAAGCCGGCGCAGACGCACCAGCTGGTGCGGGGTTTCAGCAAGCTGGCTCGGTTAAGAGTAGCGGCAAGAGTAACGCCGCGGAATCGTGGGCCGCTGCGCCGGCTATGCCGTTGCCAAAAGGACAGCAAAGATCGGCGGCGTCCAGAGGGTATTCAGCGACGTCACAATCTGGGTCGTACGAGGACCGCTTCGCGCCACCACCGCCTCCTGGTCCGCCACCACCCGGTCCTCCACCGTTTGGTTCGCCCACGCGAAAGATGGCACCGCCACCGGTACCTCCCGGACCGCCTCCTGGAAGACCTCCTGTAGACGCGCAGCAATCGAGAGCAGACATACAGCCTCCGCAGCAGCCACCGCAGCAGCCTCCGAGACAGCCACCTCCGCAAGTACAGCAGCAGCCTCCGCAACAGATTCAACAACTACAACAGCAACCTGTGCCACCACCGTCTAACTACATGAATCTATCTTCGACGGTGTCTGCTCAACAGCAGCAGCAAATAGGTATGAATGCGCTCAATGAGTATAGTAGTGTTTCTCAGCAACCACCGCCGCAACCTCCGTCGCAACGTTGGAACAACGAAGGACCTTCACTTCAGCAGCAACAGCAACAGCAACGTCAGACGCAGCAATACGGCGTGCCGTCGTCGTATCCGCCGCAGCAACAGCAACAATTGGGCGGTAACGTCGCCAGCGTCGTCTCCGGTGTCGCTAATTTAGGTTTTGGTTCTTCCCAACAACAGCAACAGCAACAGCGCACGACATCGATGTTTGATCAACAGCCTTCCTATCAGCAGCAACAAGCCTCCTCAGGTTATGGACAGCAGCAGCAGCAGCAGCAACAACAGCAGCAACAACAACCGTCCTACTTGCAGCAAGAGCAACAACGCGTGCAACCAACCTCCTCCTGGGATCCGTTGATGGGCAGTTCCTCTTCTCAACAACAAACCGGAGGCGCCTCCGCTTTTGGCCAATCCCCTCCTCAAACGCAAACCTTGCGAGGTCTCGGCGCTTTCGGCGATTACGGCGGCGCTTTCGGAGGCGGTGGTATCGGTTCCATCGGTGGTCCCATCGGTGGTCTCGGCACCACCTCCTCGGTCGTCGCGCAAACGCAAACGCAACTCAGCCCGGCGTCGCCGGGCACGCAGCAACAGCAACAAACCGACGGCCAGTTTTTGGAGAACTTGGACAATTTGTTCGATCTCATCGGAGACTGATAATTTGTTCGATCTCATCGAGAGCAAGAGAATAATCGCACTACCACTAAAACTGCTACTACACATATATTTTAATAATAACAACAGTACGAGAGAGCCAGAGAGAGAGAGAACTTCCCCGCGTTGCATGTTACGCGCGCGATTCTCAACACACCTATTTTTGTTGTTTTTGATCTTGTCGTATTACTCAGGCACTGAGGCAAAAAGACACACCTACGATTTCGCACATTTTGATTGTTTTTTCACTTCTTCTTTCAAAACTTTCCTGCGCTTTGCGTTTACTCCTCGTACTTAAGACGAGAGATGTCCCAACCTCCTCCTCCTCCTCCTCTTCCTCCTGCGCCGCTGGCAACTTTAGACATCCTCTCCCCGTCTTCCACGGACACGTTCGAAATCGGGTGCGAGATATGCGTCACCGCGCGCGTGTCTTTTCCCCGACCGACGACAAAACGTTTAGTAACGAACACGTACCCGACAAGGGAGGTGTTGTTCCCGAGATACCTTCGCGTGGAGATGGCGTGCGACAGTTCGTCGTCGTCTTTATCGTCGTCGTCGTGGATGATGCCGCTCTCCGCCGCGGTCGGGAGGAGATATAAACACGTCGGGAACGCGTCGTTGGACGACGAGCGAGAGAGTAAAGCGACATTTTCGTTACGATTCAACACGCAGGAGTTATCCGCTGGCACGTATTCGATACGGTGTTTACTCCCTAAGGATTACTTCGAGACATCTACGAGCTCGAAAGAAACGTCCTCGGTAGACCTGGTGGAGGACAGAGACACGATGAAGAAGAAAAAAGAGGTACAAAAGGCGTTACTCGTGGCGTCGAAGAAAGAGGTGCAGGTGCACATAGCGCCGACGTTGGAGTATGTGAGGAGCGGCGCGCACGACGTGAAGTTTCGGTGGAACGCGAAGTCGCTTCCGCCGAAGGTGTACGAGAGCGTGTTGAGTAGCAGTAGCAGTAGTAAAGGAGGAGAGAATGGGAAGGATGGTGGTAGTAGTAATAATCGTAGTAAAGGTAGTGGATGGATGCTCGCGTTAGACGTGCAACCGGCGTTGAGAGAGAACGAGAAACTTTCGGAAGTCGTTTCGGACGCGTTCGTGTTTGCGGCGAAAGCCGGTCATTCCGTCTGGGTCGTGAAAGGGTCTCGAATCATGTACGAAATTAATGCGCAAGAGTTGATTGAGAGAGAAAAAGTGATATCGTTTCCACCGAGTCGATCCGGCTACGCCATCGCATTAGCAGCGTTTAATTTGGATAATAATAACGACGAGAATTCCGAACCGGCGGTGACGACGCGTCGAGTGTGGGTAAGCGCAAACGGGTTAGAAGTTTCCGCGAGTTGCACGAAAGATGCGAGAGAGGTCGTGGTTGGCGACTCGAATTACGCACCAAAGCGTGGAACGTCCGGATCAGTCATTCAAGAACAGATGGAAATTTTAGATTTGCAAAAACCGCCGGCGCCAGGTAAAGACGAGGTGTCCAAGCTCGATAGACGACAAGATTGGGTGCCGAAACGTCAAAACACAGATGTTGGGTCGTCGATAGCTTCGACATCTTTCGCCTCTACGTGGCAAAAAGAACGCGGAGTGAACGTGCTCGTGTTTCGTTTATCGGATGGTGCCATAGAACACGACGTCACCTTCGATACGATCGGATCGAAACGAACGGATTCGAACGCGTCGAGAGCAGCCTGCGAAGCGTTAAAGTTGGCATTTTCACCGTCCGATGGTGCATTTGCAAAATCTCGAGATGGGCAGCGGATACTTGGTGCGCGAATGGTAATTGTTACCACGTGCGGTACTTGGGCATTGAATGCTGCTGAATCCGGAATATCGGATGCGTTGCGCGAGATTTTTGTCCATCGCTTCGGCGGCGACGTCGCGCTCGCTTCGCGAGCTATTTCGGACGCCATAGGGGGGGATCCGAAAAACGCGTCCGCAATTTGTATGGCGGCGATATGTGAGAATAGCAACGAGCCAAATACTTTCACCTCTCGCTTTATCGACGCTGCAATCAATAAAGGTAAAGATCAAAGAGCGTCGATTAAGATTCGATTCGCGTTTGCGAGTCCAGACGGGTGGTTTCCGATGATGAGGAAGCTTGGGAATATAGGTAACGATAGGAACGTATTTTTCAGCGGTACTGAATCCGCGGAACTTTTGGGTAAAACATCGAGTCCGGGATCTACAAGTGCGACATCCTCGAGCGGCCAATCGAGTGCGGATGATAAAAAGATGCAATCGTGGGAGGTGTGCGGCGTATGGGCGACAGAAAAAGCGGAGGAATCAGACGACGACGGAGAAGTGGAAAAAGCGCAATCAGATGATGGTAGGAATAAAGTTGAGGACGACATCGACCGGATTCTTCTCGAGCTTGACGCAGATTTAAATGGCGAGGAAGAAGGAGACGGTGATGATAGTAAAAATATAGCTTTAGAGAAACCGAAATCAGATCTAGGCGTGGTCGATATTATCCCCGAACAAAGGGAAATTGAACGCCTCGAGTCGCTAAAGCTTCGCGCGGTCGTTGAAGCGGTAGAGCCGTGCCTCTTTGCTGCGGCTGAAGATGAAGACAGAAAAACATCGAAAAGCACTCGTGCAAGTGGAGAGCCCGAGTTTGTCAAGATTCAACCAAATTACTTGGTACAATCCGCGCAGCTCGGTTTCGGCGGCGAGTTTTCACACTCGAACATATTGGCGACGCCGTTGCTCAGCACGTTAATTCATTTCGCGCGACGACGCATGCGTCGTTTTCAGTGGAATGCGCTCAAAGCGAGCGAGTCGAACGATGCAGCGAGTCAAGTCTCGGCGCGAATTGAGCACTGGATGCGAGAAATATCGAGAAAACGCGAGAGCGAGTATTCCGCGAAGCTCGCACGTGAATTCATCGCCGCCGGTACGATTGAGTACCTTAGCGATCGAATTGTACATCAGATTGATGCAGATGGAAAATTAAGAATCAATACACACCAAGAAAACATACGTACATGCATCAGAACGCTCGCGGCGTTTTGTTTGCGAGACAACGGTGCGCATCTAGCCGAAGCGATTCGTCGCGACTCGCTCGAGGCAATCTTGCGTTCATTTCTAGCCTCATGGAACGGGTTTTTAGGTGCTGATTTAGACACAACCCCGCTCCTGAAACTCGAACGCGTTGTCGAATGGCTCGCTGCGAACGACTTGAAAACGTGTAAAGTGATCATGGCCTCGACGTCCTCGTCGTCTGTATCTGGGAAGAAGTTTTCGGAGAAGGACCCGAAGTCGAAGCATCGCAGACGAAATTCAAGCTTTGCTGAAAGCACGGAATGCTTCGAAATGAGTTGCATACGAGCACAGTTTCCAGCGATGCCAGATAACGAAGGTATTTATGCGGCGCCTTTTCGAGTGATCGAGCTCGAAAAGCCGACGCATAAGAAATTCGATGGTTTAATTCAATTACCTAGCAAGATGAGGAGCGCAACAGGAAACGGGTCAGCGCCCTTATCACCTCTCGAAACAAAAGCGCTCTCTCGGTTAGATTCCGGCTGGCACGGGGAAGTCGATCCAAGAATACCAACGCCACCCACCAAGCAAGCTGCTGCAACTATCGCCGAAGATTTATCTGATTCCGAAAGCGATTGGCAAGACGTCGCCGGCGAGCACTTGTTGAGCGAAACGAACGACGCAGAAGGGGATAAAATGTCCGCTTGCTATAAAGGCTCAGTGATTGCCATCAAAGCCAAGCGCAATGATTGGGGCTCTTTTTGTGAAATCATGCGACAAGCGCCGCGTTTAACTTGGCTTCTTCAAAATGCAGGCGCGAAAGCAGTCTTTTTCGTCTGGCCGAAAAGTACTGGTGAGAGTGGCGCTCGGGGAACGATTCAACCTCTCATCGCAAATCCAAACTTTGAAAGCTCCGAGTTGCACATTCCAGTCTTTGTCGTTCCCGGCGATGTCTTCGCGCGAAACCACGAGGGTGCAAAAGCTGAAAGTCGTCGACGACACCAACTCTTTGGCGAAGACTGCGTGATTCGCATCGACATCCCTGCTTTTGAGAGCGAAGACGGGAGCACGAATCAAGTGGCCCGCAGATTACGCAACGCGCTTGTGTTAGCGTTGAAAGACCGGGATGCGACGAATTCTGACAACGCTTTATTGAGTAAGAAGACTGCACCGGAAGGTGGCGTCCTCGTCGGTCGATGCTATAATCCATGGAACAACCCTCTCTCGTCAAAAGGGGTTTCCCGCGCGTCGTCGATGGATGCGCTTTCCCCTACCTCGTCATCTGCATCCATGTTCGACCCACAATCTGCGAGAAAGTTTCGCAAATGGCGCGTCGCGCAACGTATCGTCAACTCCTTAGGCTCTGAAGATTTAGGTATTCGCGCGGAAGCGTACGATCTGGACGAATCGGAAACCACGCCAGTGCGCGTATTGTGCATGGATGGTGGCGGAATGAGAGGATACGTCACGGTTGTTATTCTTAAACGCATCTTGGAAGCTACTGGCGCGTGGTGTGTTGGAGAAGTGTTTGATTTAATCGTCGGAACTTCCACTGGTGGTATCATAGCTCTAGGAGCAGGTCTCTTGCGCATGACTGTCGCTGAACTCGACTCTTTATACGAGCAAATGGCTAAAGACGTCTTCAAACCGGATTCGTACGTCTCGCTGTTGACGAAAGGTCCCGGTCACGTGGCTGCAAAATCGTTCGAAAACGTGTTACGCAACGTCCTCGGCGACGATCCGGATGAAGAAATGTTTTCCGTCGGCTCGCACCAAAGGTGGTTCCGTTCTGCCGTGCCTTCACCTAGAGTCGTTTTGGTTTCCTCGTTAGTTTCGAGAAACCCGAGTTCGTTGTACATGCACCGATCGTATCGCCGCGAGAACCATTCGCCATCAACCGTCGTTGACACATCGACGTCAGGAAAAATAAAGAAGAAATCGGAGTTAGATTACGCCGGTGATTACAGAATTGGTATGACCGCGGCGTTACGCGCAACAACCGCGGCGCCGTGGTACATGGAAGAACTCATTTGTGAAAAAGAACTCGGATACGGAAGTGTAGAGATGAGCGAGAAACTGGGCTCTTCTTCTTCGCCTTCTTCTTTGACGTCTTCCGCGGCTACGACGACCACTCAAGCCATTGGCGTAACATCCACATCTTCCGCGGAACACCACAAAACTCCATCCTCTTCGAGCTTGGGTCCAAACGATATACTAAACGACGATATACTAAACGACGAGGACCTCGACGCCGACACGGAAAAAGCCAGAGCCAAAGCCAAACGAGGCCAACTGCACGGTGGCGGCTTGAACAAACTCTCGCCGCTGGAAAGCTCGCGAACGCAACTCCGATTCATCGACGGCGCCATATCGTGCAACAATCCCGCCGCTGCGGCTGTGTTTGAAGCCAAACGGATATTCAACCCAAAAAGGCCTCTCATCCTCTGCTCGCTCGGCACTGGATATCCCGTCGCCCGCGACGTCCCCGCCACTTACGGCGCCTCCTGGGTCACTAACGTCGTCAACGCCACTTGTGACGTCGTTCAAGTTGACGCGACTATCCGTCACGTCCTCGACGCAGACAAGGACCAATACTTTCGATTCCAACCGCAAGGCGAGATTTTCAGCTGCGCGCTCAACGACACGAGCAAAGAGACGGAGAAAAAATTGAAACAAACCGCTTTGAAATACGTCAACGATCTCGCGCAGAGGAAAGAGATCGAACGGTTGGCGACGTTGTTGAAGAAACCCAGAATAATAAGGAGGGTGTAGTATTATTTTTGTTGTTGTCGCGCGTGAGACGAGAGCGTTGTGCTTCGTTGTAATAATATTATTGTGTGGCATTTTTCATCTCTTTTTCAAACGGAAAACTTCACATTTTCAGCGAACGACACAAGATAACAACGATGATAACAACAACGACGAGAAGCTAAACGGCGAGCGCTGCGACGAGAGAACAAACAAAACCTCGGCGCGCATCTCTCTCTCTCTCTCTTTTACACACACGCAGCATGTTCTCGCTCTTCCGCCAAGGCTCCATCCGGCCTAAAAATCAAAACAAAATCCGTCCTCTTCCCATGTCCTACCCGAAGCAGCATGATAACAACACAAACTCTATCTACGCGTTGTTATCGTGGCGAGGGTTACTGTTGACCGGGTCCGCGAACGGAGAGATTAACGTCTGGGATCCGTACACCGCGCAACTGGTGCAGAAATTACACGGACACGAAGAGGCGGTGTCGTCTTTGTGCGCGTTTGAGGATGATTATGTCGCCAGTGGAAGTTGGGATGGGACGGTGCGAGTGTGGGATACGAGTTTGGCGCAAGCGGTGGCGGTGTTGACTGGGCACAGGAAACCAATAAGCTCACTCGTATCGACTTTGAGCGGGAGTTTATTGTGCTCTGGGAGTTGGGACGGGACCGTGCAGTGTTGGAACGTGCGGGCGGATCGCATACAATTTACGCTGAACGGGAACGGCGGGAGCGCGGTGAATTGCTTAACGTTTTTTCGGGACGAAAGCATGCTCGTGGTCGGGTGCGGGGATGGTGTTTTGAGGGTTTATTCCGCGCAAAGTGGTCAAAAGATGAACGAATTGAGAGGAGGGCATCACGATACGGTTCGTGCAGTGGCGACGTTTACGAACGATAACGAACACGTGTTTAGTGCAGGGAAGGACGGGAAGATTTTCGCTTGGAACGTAGATCGAGGAACGGCGACGAATATTGTTGGTTCTTCGGATTTACCGCCGACATCAGGGATGTCATCCTTGGGTTTGGATGGTGTCAATGCAAATAGCAATAGTAATAATAATAGCTACATCGCGCACGATGGAGGCTGTTGCGCTTTGCAAGAGTGCGGCGGAGGAAAATTAGCCTCGGCCGGGTACGACGGATCCGTGAAAATATGGGATCCCGATTCGCGCTTGTTCGTAGCGCAGTTGGATGCTCACGTCGGCGAGAAAGTCTGGGCGTTATCGTATGATGAGAGGATGTTGCAGTTGTTCTCTTCCGGCGATAAAAACATTTTCGCCTGGGACGCGGCGACGGCGTTTGAGGAAGAGGAAGACAGTCGAGACGAGTCTGAAATTGACGTCGAAGGGAGGAGTATGTCGGTTGCGTCCCGATCAGCATCGAGAGCTGATTTACCCAGAGTCATGTCAAATGTTTCGAATATGTCTGGTGGGTCAGCAAGCTTAGCGAATTTGCACGTTCACCCAAACTTTGCGGCGAATACGAGCGGTAATAACTCGTTGCAAGGCTCGTACCAGAATCTCTCGAATTTAGGAATAGGGCAATCCGCGTCTGCGTCAGCCAGTAGACGCGGGTCACTGACAGATTTGAGTGGTATAGTCGTTTCTGCGGATGTCAGTGGGTATAACTCGCAATCTTCGCAACCGGGTTCGGCGACGAAATCAGGGAGACGGATGAAAAAATCAGACGTTTTGAGAATGGAGTTGGAATCCGCAAACACGCAGTTAGAATCGTATGCGAAAGCGTACGAGGATCAAGTGCAAAGGTATAAAGATAGTGAAATCGCAAACGAAACCTTGCGCAAACGCATCACCGAACAGATTGCAAAACTCGCAGACGCAGAGAAAAGCAAACAAGAATTGGAGGCGCGACAGAGCGCGCTGCTTGAGGAGGGAATGGCGCAGTTGCGAAGCGAGTTTGAACGAGAGAAAGCTCTAGCTTTATATGCAACGGAAAAGGAATCGAAAGCACGGTTTGAAGTCACTATTAAGGAAAAAGAAAATGCCGTCGCGACACTCCGTGAGGAGTTGCTACAGTCCAACGCGAAGCTGGAAAAAGAACGACAGGAAACGTTTTCTCGACTCGAAGCGCTCGAAGGAGAGCGCTCAAAGAGTAAGCTCGAAGCAGATTCTTTACGACAACTCAACGAACGCCTTTTGAAAGAGTACAAAAAAAGCACGACAGAAGGAGAAACGCAAACCAACGAAGAAGCACGTACGATTAAAAAGCTCGAAAGCGAAATCGAAAGTCTGAAACGCGACCGAGCGCAATTTGAGATAAACTCAAAAGCGGCGTACGAGCAAATCTTCGCACGCAATGAAGCGCTCGACGCGGAGGTTTCCCGATTGACAGGTACCCTCGAGAATGCGTCAAAGACCATCGACGCGTTAAAAGTAGACGTCCAAACGGCGAGTTCGCAAACGAATGCGACAAGGAGCGAATTGGAAGCCTCCTTTGCCGAACGTGAAAAGGTTTTGCGACTCGAGTTTGAATCCAAAACGAGCGAACGTTTCGAAGCCATCGCCTCCGAAAAATCGACTTTGGAAGAAAAACTCGAGCTGCTCGAAGATGCTTTAAAAGATACGACTGAGAGCATGCAAAAAGAGATCGAAAAGGCAAATGTTGATCGAGAATCGGAAACGAGCGCTTTGAAAGAAGCGCTTGGCGACGCTCTTCGGGCGAACGAAATCGCGAACGTAGAAGTTGCCAATGCTATAGCGGCGCATCACAACGCAGAAATGAAGTTCGAGACGGAAACAAAAAAGATGCAAGAACGCGAAGAGCGCATGAAACAAGATTTAGAAACGAAACCCGACCCCGCGGTTGTGGCAGTTATCGAGGAGGAGAATGCGGTGTTGCGTAAACTCGACGAGGAGCAAAAAGATAAAATTGCACATTTGGAGGCCGAATACCAACGCGCAAACGAACGATTGCGCGAGGCTGAAGAAGACCGAAGAAAAGAACGACAAGGCTTGGAATCTATCGCGCGCGACCTTGAGAAGAAACTCGAAGAGACGCGAGAAAAGAGGAAAGAAGAGATGAAAGAGAGTCAAGCGGCTCTTCGCGAGTCCAAAGACCGATTGCAGAAAGCCGACAACGCCGCGCACATGTTACGTGCGGATCTCGAAACCGCTCAAAAATGCCTGGAAGATGCCATTCAAAGCGTAGATTCGACGGAAACTTCCGTTGAATCGAAATGTCGACATGTGATTGAAAAACTCGAGCTTCAAGCGAAGACGCTCCAGCGAGAACTCCTCGATTCGAAAAATGAAACGGAGAACGCCTTGGAATCTGCCAGTCGAGCCAAAACACAGCTCACGGATGCTAAGGAAAAATTTGCAAAAGCAGTTTCCAAAGGGAAAGGATTCCAAGACCAAGTTTCAATGCTCCGAGAGACGCTCGAAGAGGTGGAAGTTCGAAGCCGAGAGGCGGAGCGCGAAAAACGCAATGCCGAGGCGGAGAGAGAACGAATGTTGCGAGATTTCGAAGACGCAGAGTCGAGAGAAGTGCGCGTGAAAGATGCGTTGAACCACGAAAAAAAGCGCACGGCGAGTTTGAAAGACGAACTTCGAGAAGCGACAGAAAAGCTCGTCGAGTTTGAAACGTTGCTCGAAGAAGAGACCAAAAAGCTCGGCGAAGTCGAAGCGAAAGTGAAAGCGGAAGAATTTGCGATGGAGCGTGAGCGTGCAAATGCGAAAGACGCGAAGCGCGAGTGCGACGAGATGAAAATTGCCTTGAAAGTGGCCGAAAAAACTGTCGAGGAGATTACAACTGAGCGAGACGAAGTAAATGTGCGATTGAAAGAAACGGAATTATTACTGGTTGAATCTGAGAAGCACGTGGAAGACGCCGAGACGAGGGTGCAAGAGGCGAAGCAAAGTCTCACGCAGCTCAAAGCGAGTTTAGATTTTGCAAATTCGAGAACGAAAGAGCTCGAAGCGAAGCTCGCTGAAGCAGAAGAACAGGATTCACCGACGCGTTTATCGACGGCGGATTCCGCGAGAGAGGAATCTTTGAATCGAACAGACGCTTTGGAGATGGAGTTGGGCACATCCAAGCGTGATTTAGCAGACGCGAACGAAAAACTCAAAGACTCGCTCGAGAGAGTCGTTCAGCTCGAAACGGAAGCAAAACGACGAAACGAGGAGTACGTCGCAGCGTCGAATGAGGTTGAACGCTTGGAGTCAGCCGTGAATGAAGCCGAGATGAAGATTTCGAAATTGAAAACTGAAATCGAAACGTCGAGTAAGAAACAACAACAACCTGACTCAACTGCTGCAGTTCCATACGATAATAGCATCGACGCGCAAACTGAGGACGAGAAAGATGCCGAAAGTCGCCGAGTGCGTTGGCTCGAGCAACAACGTCTCCAAGCTGCAGAATCGCGAGCTCAAAATCTTGAAATCGAGTTGCAGCAACTTCGCTCCGAGGCAGAAGCCGCTCGAGTTGCCGCATCGGAAGCGTGGGCGGTTGCATCCCAAGCGGGTGTTTCCCGACAGCCTGATACCGGTGGTGGACCTGAGTCGATAGCGCCATCGTCGCCCGGTGGACGCTCGAGTTTCCACCCGATGGCTTCGCGGAGCGAGTATCAGTTTGGTGGTGGTGGTAGGCAACACCAAGCAAATAACCTTGCCTCGGCGCTCGAAAAACAGAGGTACGAGATGAAAATCGATGCATTGAAAGTTGACGCGGAAAGGTTACGTCGCGACCGCGACCGCGCGCGTCGTGAACTCGAGCGTGGTAAAGCCGCCGCGAAAAATGCCGTCGCGCAAGTTGTCGAAAGACTACGCGTAGAAGTACACTCGCGTGCGATTGCAGAGAGAGAAAGAGACGTGTTACAGTCCGATTTAAAACGCACAATGCGTCAAACGAACGACAGACGAGAGCAAAAGACGAGAGAAGCAGCGCGGGCGCACGAAGAATTCTTGGACGCCAAGCGGAAACTCGAAAAGTTGAAGCAAGAAAAATCACTCGTCTCTCGCGCGGTGGAAGAATTGCACCACAATCAAGACGCTTCTGCTACTACTGCTGCGAGTACAGTCACAAACCCAACCTCACCTCGTCCACCGCCTGGAACGAAAGCGGCAACGGCCTACGCCGCGAATCATCAACAACACGCTCCTTCTTCTTCTCAGACGAGCGTTTTTGTAGTCACGAGCGAACACGTCAAAATTCTCGTTGGAATGATACTCACGATGCTTTTCACCGTGAAGTTTTTGAACAACGGGAATGTAAATGGCGCCGCGGAACTTTAAGAGATTATGATGTATACTAATAGTAGTAGTAATGATAGTACTAGCACTTAGATGACTTGTTCTTAGACTTGTTGTACAACAATTTAAGAGAGAAACTGATCTTTTTACATAAAAATTTCGTTTTCAATCGCCTCGATGGATATCTCTAGCGGCGGACTGCGCATTCGCCAAGGAAATTATATCGCACACCTGTGTCCGCATCGGCCGACTCAACGAGTATATCACCTGGTCCGCCACATCCTCCGCAATCATAGGATCAAAGCCTCTGTACAACGCCGCCTCTGCATCCACGTCTCCTTTAAATCTTGTCATGGTAAAATCAGTCCTCACCGCGCCCGGACTCACGCTCGACACTCTCACTTTCGAATTTCTCAAATCGTGTCTCGCCGATCGCGTAAACGCATCCACCGCGTGCTTTGTCGCGCAATAAATGCTCCCACCAATATACGCCTCGTGTCCTGCAATGCTCGAAATGTTCACAATATGTCCTCTGTCTCTTTCTCTCATCCCACTCGCGAACGCTCTCGTAAACGCCACCACGCCCATGATATTCGTATTCACCACCGTCATCGCATCCGAGATTGAATTCGTATCCACGGCTTCCGTCCCTAACGCCAATCCGGCGTTATTCACTAAAATATCCACCTGGAATGGAACTTTATCCGGTATCTTCAACATCTCCTCCTCGCTCGTTTTCGACACGTCCAACTGCAAAGGAAAAATCTTCACGTCTGGATACTCGGTTTCCAACTTCTCTTTCAATTCGTTCAGCTTCTCCACGCGTCGAGCGACGATGCAGACATTCACGCCACACTCGGCTAAACGTTCGACGATGGCTAAACCAATGCCTCCACTAGCGCCGGTGACTAACGCGCCTTGGCCTTGGAGCGAACAAAACTGATGACGTTCACCATTCTCATCCGAACCAGTGAGTAAATTGGTCGCCATCGGATTGGTCAGCGCCGGTCGAGAAAACTTAGCATCTTCTTTGTTGGACATCATCAAAAGAAAGAAAGAAAGAATTAAGAAAGAGCGAATCTCTTCTTCTTCTTCTTCTCGCCAACAAAAGTCCTTCCAAGGCTCTCTCTCTCTCGTTCCCTGCGTTCTATTATTCGTAAAGCTTTAAGCAAAAGTCTCCCCAACAAAAAAAAGCGGTTCGTGATTCTCCCGAAACAACCAAAAAACTACCTTTTTTTCACTCCTATAATTGAACAGTCTTTCTGAACCACCAAAATTTAAAAAGAAAATCTCTTTCTTTTCGACTAGAATTGTCTCCTCCTTTTTCCCGCCTTTTGTGTTCAAAAGATCTCTCGTGTGAGGAGGAAATTGGACTACTAAGCTGGATAGCTGTTTTGGGGAGATTTGGGCACGCGCGTATTCCTTTCTTCACAACAAGCGCGCGCACACACAAACCCGCACCCCTCGAGAACACACACACACGAGTAAATCGAGAAAGAGAGAACGAGAAGATGTCTTTCGCGTCCTCGCATTTGTACGGTCGCTTTTTGAAGTATAAGGTGAAGCAAAGATGTTCTTTTTCTGATGATGTCATTGGGAGGAAGACGACGCTTCGACGAAAAGTCGTGAACAACGTCGCTGCTGCTGCGACGACGACCACCGATGATGATGGTATCATCGGGATCAGGCGGCAAAGAAGAAGAGGAGGGTTAATTGCCACGAAGTACGCGTTGGCGGAAAACGGCGTTCTCGACGGGAGCGACGAGCTCTCCGTGAATACCAACCCGAACCAGTGGACGTCTATCGAGTCCAGCACGGTGCAGAAAGCTGGTTTTGTCAAGCCGGAGAAGTTTACGAAAGATTTTTCGAAACCGATGTCTATTCCAACTGAAGGAATTGAAGCGGCGATTCGAGTCATGGAATCTGGGCGCGTTTTTCGATACTGCGCGACGTCGGCGGAGACGAGTGAGGTCGCGCAAGCGGAGGACCAGTTCGCGGAGATGGTTGGTCAAAAATACGCAATCGGGGTGAACTCGTGCTCGAGCGCGATTTTTATCGCCATGTTAGCCACTGGAGTGGAACAAGGGGATAAAGTTTTGACCAACGGGTTTACTTTTACTGCGTTGCCAAGTTGTATTTTAAGAATCGGGTGCGAACCGGTCTTGGTGGAATGCACGGAGAACTTTACGATGGATTTGGATGATTTGGACAAGAAGGCGGGCGAATCCGGCGCGAAGGTTTTGTTGATGTCGCACATGCGAGGAAAGGTATGTGATATGGATAAAGTGGTTGCTATTTGCGAGAAGCACGGGATGAAGTTGATCGAAGATTGCGCGCACGGGTGTGGGGTGAGATACAAAGGAAGACAGTTGGGCTATCACGGGGTCGTCACGGCGTACTCGACACAATCCGATAAGGTGATCAACTCCGGCGAAGGTGGGTTTATCACCACGGACGACGACGATATCGCGGCGAGATGTTTGTACATGTCTGGATGTTACGAGAGAAGGTACAGTAAGCACGCGCGCATGCCACCGCAGGAGTTGTGCGAGAAGTACATGTTGACTATGCCGAACTTGTCCAGTCGCATGAACGAAGTTACCGCCGCGATGATGCGCCCTTTAATCGCCAACTTGTACTCGGAACGTTTACCGAGATACATGGAAAGATGGTTGTTGATCACTTCCGTCATCGATTTGATGGCTGGTGAGTACGTCAGCGTCCCAACAAGTGGCCCGAACGTGGAAGATGTTGGGGACCACTTGAACTTCACTTTGAAGAACGTCACGGTGGAAGAAAACGCCAAGTTTCGAGAGATTACCACCGAACTCGGTGTGAACTTAGGCTGGTTCACCTCCTCCGTTAACGCCCGCTTTCACAAAAACTGGGAGAAGTACGGCACACCGAAGTACGATTTACCGCAAACGGATAAAGTTTTGGAGTATTCGTACGACATGAAGATGCCGCCGGATTTCGAAACAGAAGATTTTCAACACATTGGACACGTCATCAGTTACGCGGTGAACAAAGCCAAAGGGTTGTGCGCGTAAATTTATGAACGTGTAAAGAAAAGTGTTGAAAAAGCCTCGTCTTCTCGCCGCAAGAGAGAACATTAATAATATTCGAAGCAGAGACGCGTATAATCTAATATACTCTCTCGTTTCGACGTTTTCTCTCCTTCCGTGCGCGCGGGCAAGATGTTGTTTGTATTTTTAACATCGAGTATTAAGGTCATGTTTATTAAAAGAGAGAGAAAGAGAGAGACACGGAGTAGTCAATGAATGCAGAAGCAAAGAAGAAAAAGAACCACCACCTCATCATGTATTACATGGGCGTGTTTGTTGGAAAGATTATGTCTCATATTTGTTGTTGTAAAAGCGATTGCAGATAATTTTTATATTGGTTTTGAAACTAAAACAACACACACACACACGCTCTTAATAATAATAGCGCTAAGCAAACGCACTTTATTTCTTCATCTTATCCATGAACATTCCAACAACGCCTCCTGGATTGTTCATCCCGCCGTTTCCTTTCATCAACTCGTTCAAAGCGCCGACGACGCCTTTCGGTTCGTATTTATCCATTAAACGTTCAAATCTTTTATCATCTCTCAACAGCGCCACGTCCTTATCAGTGCGTAAATATTTGAAATCATCGAACCCGTTCTCGATGGATAACTTCAAACACTCCAACCCATCGTCCACTTCACCCATTTGCGCGAAACAGCACGCTCGATCGTAGTGCGCCGCTAAAATCTCAGCCTGACTACTTTCTCTCGCTTCGAACCCGGCCGACGGCCCCGCCGGCGCCACTTTCGCCTTACGAAATCGAACCGGACCGGTGCCTGGTAACGTCAACGCCGCTCGAAACGCCGCCTCAGCTTCTCGATACTCTTTCTGTTTGTACAATTTCATCCCTTCGTTTATGCCTTCCGCCGTCGTCGTCGCCGCTCGATTTCCCTCTTCCTCCTCCTCGTCATAAAAATCCAAACTCTTCCCTCTGCTAATCCTATCCCCGACCATTTGTGGCACCGAAGCGCCTTCCATCCCAACAATCTTCGCTAAATCCGCGTCGGTGAGCATCTGCACGTCTTCCACGTTCGCCACGATATCGTTGGCAAGCGCAAATCCGTCCTCGTTTTCCGGTTGGTTCCACGTTAACGGATCCGACGGGTCGAACGACGACGATGAAATTGATGATGATGATGGTTTTGCCGCTCGAAGAAGAACAAGAACAAGAGGACGACGAGAACGAAAACGGTGAGACAATGACGCGACAAACGTCGATATCGTCGTCGTCGAAGAACTGGTCGCGAACATGATGATGATGTGCAAAGAGCGTTTTCGTGTTCGTCGTCGCCTTGTGCGTGCTCAAAATGAAGAAAATGTGTTTACTTCTTTCTCTCTCACAGACAGATTTTGAGTACAACTGACAACAAATAGCTAATAGCTAAAAACACGCTTTCATATAAAAGACGCGTGAAAATACATACTCTCTCTCTCTCTCTCTCTCATTTCGTCTTTGTGCTCTTCCCTTTCCCGTTTTGTTTTTCTTTAATATATATATATTGGTTTGATGATAAAATTTTAGTGTGATTATAAATAACGCTTCGCGTTCGGACGGCATATCGGCGAGCGCAGACCATCGTGCGCGCATACATTTTCTCTTATTTGTCTTCCGACGCAGACGTAATAACGATACTTCTCCGTCCTAGAACAGACAACGCGCTCTCGAAATTTACTTGGCCAAGTACCCAAAGTACACGTAGGCTGTCAAAAACAACGCCCACGTCGGCCAGTCGAACGTTTGCGCTTTGTGGCAACAATACACGAAGTACGTCATCGGGAGCGAGTTCAATTGGCAGAACAACTTGGTCGCTTTTTGCGACGAGGACGCCGCGACGATTTTCCCGACCGCCCATCCAAACGAAAAAGTGGCAAAGACCTCCTTCCATTGAGAGAACGACTTCTCCGTGACGCCAGACGCCGGAAGAATCGGCATCAAGAGCTTCCCGAACGTTTCCCACGGCGCGAAGAGCGCCGCGAACCCGTACGCGATGACGGTAAACGCGGAAAAGAAGAGGAACTTTTGCGCGTTCGTTTTCATGGAGAAGTCAATCTTCGGGGTGGAAATCTTCGGGATGGAGATGAAGGACTTCTTGGAGGCGGTGGATCGAGTGGAACGTTTGGTCGCGGCCATTTTGTTTTTGATTGTATACTTTTTCTCTGTGGTGGTTTCATATCAAGTTTTGTGAAGAATTCAGAAATTGGAGAGAATTGGTGAATACAACAACATACGCACGCGCACACACACGCAGAACAAAAAGCAGAGCCTCCCTACCGTTCGCGCGCGAAAAAAGAGGTATATGCCCGTCGTCGCACCAAAAAGAAGAATCATCATCGCGCGAAAACTAACACAGACACAAACTTATTTTTAACGATGGATTCCGCTCCAATTCAAACTCTCTTTGAAAAAAAAAATGAGTTCAAATTCGGAATGTTTCAATCCAATCAAATTGTTTGTTGTTGCGCAAAAAGTCGGAAAAAGAAGAAGGACCGCGACGAAGAGGAAACGAGAGAGAGAAAGAGAGAGAGAAAGAGAAAGAGCGAAATGTGAATAATTCTCAGTCGACAATACCGCGCGTACCTTTATAGAAATTTGAGTGAGGCAATTCAAAAAAAACTCCCCTATAATAAAATAACGGCTCTTTCTTAAGGGCAGCCATGAAGGGAAAAAAAATCAAAAAAAAAGTAAGCGACAGACGACACAAAAATTCGTATCTCCTTTCTGTTCTTGAACCACCTTCGTTTGAGGAGAGGTAGAAGAGAGAGAGAGCAGTTTCGAGAAGAAATATGGCGCCAGGAAACGTGGAGAATCGTTTGTTGGGATTCATATCCGCGAACTTGAAGAAAACGAAAAGGTAATCGAAGAGACTTTTATCGCGCTTTGCCGATGTTGGGAAAGATGATGATGATGATTTTGAAAAGGAGAATTTGAATCTTTCGTGTTCGAAGTCGTCCCCGAAAGAGCAGAAGAAGACGACGACCAACAAGAAGCGTGCGCGCGATGATGCCTCGATGGTGCGCGAAATGCGAGAGTACTTGACGAAGCGGGTGAAAGAGGAAGACGGGGGAAAGCGAGATGAAAAAGGGTACGTGGAATACTTGGAATACTTCGAAGCCGCAGAGAATGTGGTCAGAGAGAACGAGCGTTTGCGGGAGTTGCTCGCGAAGAAAAACGGCGGAACTGAAACGGACGACGAAGATGTTCCCTTGGGAACAAACGCGAGTGAAGAGGAGCGGGAACGAGATGATGTGAAAGCATCAACAGAACGTAAAAAAAAGGAAGAAGTGTCGCAGCCTCCGAGCAGTTTGTGGAACGTCATCGTCCATAACGACGACGTATTCAAAGCGCATATTCTTCCGAAATTGACCGAGATGGACGTGAGCCACTTGTGCGATGTGAATTCAGAGTCGAGCGCGTTGATTGCGAGATGTGGGCTTCTGTGGAGTGTACTCGTTAATAAAGACGATATATGGAAAGCGCACATCTTTCCAAAGTTGAACGGGACGGATGTGAAATTCTTGTACCAGACGAATCCAGAGACGAGAGCGTTGATTAAAAGGAGTGATGTTCAATTACAAAATAAGTTTAAAGCGATTGAGATGTCGTCGATATCGACGCTGAGGTGGTCGTGGGAGCGGAATGTGAGAAAAAATACAGGTGAAAATGTTTGGTGGTATCACTCCACATCTTTCTGCCATAAACTTGCTCAAACGAATAAACTCGAGTTGCTCAAGTGGGCGCGAGAGGAGAAAGAGTGTGATATTTGGGATGTTAAAACAACTATTGCGGCCATAAAACAGGGCAACGTTGAAATGCTCAAGTACTGCCTCGAGAATGATTGTCCAACGTCTTCCATAGTGTGTGAACGTGCTGCTGAAGACGGCCAACTCGAGTGCCTCAAATACTTACACGAAGTCGCCGGAGTGGAGTGGGAAGGGCAAAAAAAAGGTGGCTCACTTGCAGCAGCTGCGGCTAAAAATGGCCATTTGCACATACTCAAATATCTCGTGGAGAAAGATTATGATATTCCTAAGCCAAAAGCGTGCGATGAGGCTGCCGAAAATGGTCATCTCGAGTGCCTCAAATACTTACGCGAGGTCGCCGAAGCGCCTTGGGATAAGAAAACTGTCTTAGGTGCAGCAGATAACGCTCATCTTCACATCCTTAAATATCTCGTGGAAGCAAGATATCCATATTTTCAAGCCAGCGCGTGCGCAAGGACTGCCAGAAGTGGTCATCTCGAGTGCCTCAAATACTTACACGAAGTCTCAAAATTGCCTTGGGATCACGAAACTGGTGAAGGTGCAGCAAGTGGCGGTCATCTTCACATCCTTAAATATCTCGCCGAGCGCAAGTATTCAAGTTGGTTGAGTTGGGGTCATGAAAGGGCGTGTACTCTCGCTGCCCGTCAAGGTCATCTCGAGTGCCTCAAATTCTTACGCGAAGTCATGAAAATGCCTTGGGGTAAACAAGCTGGTGTGCACGCAGTAATAGGCGGACACTATCACATACTCGAATATCTCTACAAGAGTAAATATCCGCATTTTACGGCGGAGATGTGTGCACAAGCTGCCAAACAGGACGATGTCCCAGCTCTAAAATACTTGCGCGATGTGTGTAAAGCGCCTTGGGATGAGGAAACTGGTAATTTGGCAGCATGTAGCACGGGCTACGAGAAGAAATATGACGCATTCAACTATCTCGTGCAGTCCAAGTTTCCATATTTTACGGCCAAAGCGTGCCTCAACGCGTGCGAATCCGGTAACCTCGAGTGTCTCAAATACTTGCTCGAAACCCTCAAAGTGCCCATTCACCGCGACTGCGTTAGAAATGCGCGTAGATTCGGGTTTAGATTCGAATTCGGTGCGTTTCGGGGTGCCGACTGTTACGAATATCTCATCAGAAAAGGCTATACAGAGCCTGACAGTCCCTGAGGCAGAGACTGTACGGGTTAATCGATCGATCTTTGGTGAAATTTGTTTTCATGCATTCAAAAAGGCTTCAAAAAGCCGGACAAGTCCAGTTAAAGTTTTCAATAATATATATTTTCGTCTTCATTACAAGTACAATTTAATCAACGCGTTTGTTTTTTATATCTCTTTCTCTTTCTCTCTCTCTCTCCTTTTCTCCCCCTCTTCTTCTTTCTCTCTTTGATGTATGTATAATTTTACGTACCTGGTACCATGGTATCGTTTTTATTGCATGGACCAGTCGCCGCCACCGCCGCCGGATCGAGAGCCGGCGGAGGAATAACCACCTTCTCTGCTGTTTCCGCTTCGGGAGGAATATCCACCGCCGCCGCCACCACCGCCGCCACCGCGGTCTCTGCGTTCAAAACCACCACCATCTCTGCGTTCGAAGCCGCCGCCGTCTCGGGAGGAATATCCGCCGCCGCCGCCTCGATCGCCGCCTCTCGAAAAGCCACCGCCAGAGAAGCGTCCGCCTCCGCCGCGATCTCTGGAAAAACCGCCCCGACCACCGCCATCTCGGGAGAATCGGCCTCCGCCTCGACCTCCACCTCTTGAAAAACCGTCTCGGCCTCTTCCGCCTCGGCCTCCGCCTCTCCCGCCACCGCCAAACGAGCCTGCTCGGCCTCCGGAGTCTCTCGCGAGCTCCGGTAAGACGTTCGCTTTCGTGACTTCAAAGCCAGCGATAGTACCCATATCCAATAGCTCTTGCGCGAACTCGTAAGAGACGTCGAAAGCGGCGCCATTTTTCCCAGAGTTTCGGGCAAAGAATGTGATTTTACCGACACCTGAGGAGAGTCGGCGGTCTTTGTCGCCAAGGGTGGCGAGTAAATCACGCGCTGAAAACGCGGGCAAGTCACCGTTGACATCTTCAACAATCATTGTCACTTGACCTGGGGAGCCAGTGAGCAACGATTTTGGCGGAGGCGCCTCGGTGTGACCACTGAGCGCGGCTAAAGCTCTCGCGAGAAGCTCTTGAGCTCTGCGCTCAATCTCTTCCTGGGACGTCAGTGTTTCATCTTCAGTTTCGGTTTCAGTTTCTTCATCGTCATTAGTAGTCTTTTGTTGTACGTTTCTAATCATATCTTTTGCCGCGGGTAAGAAAAATTCCAGGATATCTTCGTCGACTGCGTGAATTCGGTGTTCCGCGGTGGCAGCCGAAGCAGCCATGACTTCCGAGGAACTCGGAGGATTAATTTCTCGAATGTCCGCACCAGTAAACCGTTTTATGTCACGCAATCTGTAAAACTCTCTGTCCGTGTGCAACGCAATCGCGGTCCCTTTCTTTCCGGCTCTCCCGGTTCGCCCGCATCTGTGTACGAACGATTCAGATTCGTTCGGAAGTTCGTAGTGCACGACTAAATCGACGTTATCGACGTCCAAACCTCTCGCCGCAACATCCGTGGCGACTAGAACCGAAAACTTATCCTGGCGAAAACGTTGCAAAGTTCTCTCACGTTGCGCTTGGGCGATATCGCCGTGTAAAACCTCCGTCGAGACTCTCTTCCCTAACGACGCGGTGACCTCGTCCGCGTCTCGCTTCGTTTGCGTAAACACGATGGTTTTGTTTCCTTTTGCGTGCACCGTAACCAAATCCATCAACACCGCACATTTCGATGGAAACGCAACCGAACAGGACATCAAATCAATATCCTTGTTAATTTTCCCGGTATCTTCTCCGACTAAATCAATATTCACCTGGTCTACCAAGAATTTCTGTTGCAACTTCTTCACCCAGTGCGGCATAGTCGCGCTGAACAAAAACGTTTGCCTGTTCTTCGGCACGTCTTCCAAAATCGTCTCCACGTCTTCCTCGAATCCAACCGCGAGCATTTGATCTGCTTCATCTAAAACGACGTGTTGCACTCGAGAAAGATCGAGCGTACCTCGATTCAACAAATCCATCACTCTCCCCGGCGTACCGACGACGAAATCGACGCCTCGGCGTAACTTGGACTCTTGCGGCCCAATCGGCGCGCCTCCGTACACGGTCAACGTCTCAAACGACGGCGCCAACGAATAAATCTCTCTCTCGACTTGCTGCGCCAATTCTCTCGTCGGCGCGAGCACGATACACCGCGGTCTTTTATCTCTCGACCCTCTCCTCCTCGTTCCTTCCCCGTCTTCATCGCCTCGATTATTTTCTTCCTCGTCTTCTCTCAAAAACTTCTCCACGATTGGCAAAGAAAACGCCAGCGTCTTCCCCGTCCCGGTCTTTGCTCTCGCCACGACATCTCTCCCGCTCTGCGCCGGTTCCAACGCGGCCACTTGAATCGGAAACAGCGTTTCAATCCCTTTTTTCTTCAAAGCGGCGACCGTGATCGGGTGTAAGTTGAAGTTGTTGATGGACGTCGGGTCGGCGTCCACGGAGACTTTAATCGTTTTCTCGTCGATTTCTGCGACCAAGACGTCTTCTTCTTCTTCTTCTTCTTCTTCCTCGTCGGAGTCAACGACGAAGTCTTCTTCCTCCTCCTCGTCGTCTGCGTCCTCTTCGTCGTCATTTTCGACGACACCACCGGATAAAGAAGACGAAGACGAAGACTTGACGAACAATTTATCCACTTTTGCCACAATCGCTTCGTAATCGTCGTCGAACTCGGGCATATCCGCCGGTAATTGCAAATCGATGTTATCGGGCACGACGTCGTCGTCCGTGCTGGACAAGATCGCTTTACTGTTGTTCTTAGCGTTACTTCTCGCAGTCGAGGAAATGCCACGACCAAAGTATCGCCTCATCGTCGTCGCATCTTTCCTCCTCGCGTAAGAATAAGAATACGAGGGGGGGGTCATCGCCCCGGCGGCTGGCGTACCCCCACTAGAAATCATAATCGTTCTTCTTTTTCTCGCGCTTAAACGTCGCGCGGCGGAGGAAAAAAAAGCGCGGCTCGTCGTTGGTACCGTCATCTTCTCAAAAGACGATGATTTCGATGGCGACGCGAGTAAAACGGGAGATGGAGTAGACGAGAAAAGGAGTCCAACAGCGCTCTGCATTTTCTTTTACGTCTACTACTAAAACACTGCCGCTTTTTTGTCTCGAAACTGACCTTTTTAAAAAAGGGAAAAATATGGACGTCAGAGAGCACATGTCTCGCATGTATATCTCATCACATTATTAGTTTATATCTCTCGGCGATATACACATATACACAGAATAAAGACGCTTTGCTGCTTTGTTTGTTTGTTGTTGCCGCACGCATTATTCACAAAGATGATGGCGGTTTCTCTCTCGTCGTGCTCGTCTTCTTGTTCTTCTGAGTGTGGCTTTGGTTTGCGCAGCAGCGCGCTCGAAACGAAGCGAAAGAGAAAAGCGCTCTCTGTCAGAACGACTTTTGTGGTAAGGACGAGGGCGGCAAAAGCGGACGATGTTACGAGAGATTTGAAAACGTCCAGAACCACCATTACCACCACCAAAACCACCGTCGCGTTGCTGACCGCGTTCGTCGTCGCGCTCTCTTCTTCATCAGCAGGAGACGTGGCCAAAGCGGACGGACAAGTCTTCGGGTTAACGCCAAAAGTTATCGCGCCTGGTAAAACAGTCGTGCTCCCCGAACGAACTTCTTCGGCGGACATCACGCGCGAAGACGCGAGAATCGTGCCGCACAAGGCGAAAGAAAACTTTTTGGAAGGGTGTAAAACGATCGCGGGGGAGCCGTGCGAAGGCTCGCCGGAGTGGGAGAAGCAACGAGGAGGCAAAGTCGGAGGAGAGAACTCCGCGTGAGATCAGAGACGTCAGAGATTTTTTGATACGAAAAAGGGCAGTTTCCCACAAAAATCTTCACTTTTCACCCTCTCTCTTATTGAGGGGTGCTTCTAATTAACACACACACACGCGCGCGCTCGTTTTTGTTGCTAGAGAGAGTCTCTCTCTCTCTCTCTCTCTCTCTCTCTCTCTCTCTCTCTGTCTGTCTTTCATCTCGTCGCGTCGTTTTCGCAAAAATGACGACACAGAAGAGAAGAGGACGAGGAAATGGAAAATGTCGACGCTTCTTCGTTTTGTGTTGTTGTGTACTTCTTCTTCTTCTTCTTCTTCTTGGTGGTGGTGCAGCCGAGGAAGAGGAAAACGAGGAGGCGAAACAACGATCGAAACTGTACTCTTTAAAAGTGAAATCGATGTTCGAACACGCGTTCGAAGGGTACAAAACGTTCGCCTTTCCAGCGGACGAGTTAAAGCCAGTCTCAAAATCAAAAACAAACTCTTTGCAAGAGTTGGGCGCGAACGCGCAAGATCGGAAATATTTTAAGAAAGAGTACGATGGGTTAGCGATGAGTTTAATCGAGAGTATGAGCACGCTCGCGGTGATGGGGAATAGCACGGAGTTTACGAAAAGCATCGATTGGTTGTCGAAAAATTGGCCGGAGCGGTTGGAGAGGAACTATAGGGACTTGCGGGTGAACGTGTTCGAGGCGAATATTAGAATTTTAGGCGGGCTTTTGTCCGGACACGTCTTAGCCGGTGGGAACGAAGGACTGAGAAAATGGAGCAAAGAAATGTACGAAGAAGCGTCGATGTCGGCGTCTTTTAATTCCGTGTGTTTCGGTAACGTCGGAGAGGAAGGGATGTATAAAAACGGCGAGAAGAGAGAGTACGACGGGTCGTTGTTACGAATGGCGAGGACGTTCGGTGAGATGCTTTTAAAATCGTTCGAAGAAGACGATGCGAATAAGGTGAATAGGAAGGTAAAGAAAACAAAGTTACCGTACGGATGGGTGAATTTAGAGCACGGGCCAGTGAGAGAAAAGCCAAACACGAACGTCGCGGCGATTGGGACGTTGGCGTTAGAGTTTGGGACGTTGAGTCGATTAACTGGAGATAAAAGGTTTGAAGAGAAGGCGAAAGAGGCAATGGTAGATGTATGGAGTCGCAGAAATGTCCGGACGAACTTGTTAGGGTCTATTATTAACGTTGAGACGGGTAAGTGGATCGATTCTGTCGGCGGTATTGGCGCGAACGGCGATTCGTTCCACGAATACGCGTTGAAAAGTTACCTCATGTTTGGCGACGAAGAGTACCTGGAAATTTTCGTGCCAGCGTATAAAGCGGTGATGAGGTATTACCATAAAGCAAGCGGATGGTTTACCGACGCCGAAATGAACACCGGGGACGATCGACATCATCAATTGACAGCGTTACAAAAATTCTGGCCGGGATTACAAGCCATGATTGGCGACGTCGATCACGCTCGGTCTTCGCACACGTTAATGATGAACGTCTGGGTGAAATACGGCATGTCCCCGGAAAGATACATGATCGCCGATGACGTTTTACACTCGACTGAACGAGGGTACCATCTTCGACCGGAGTTATCGGAATCGACGTCGTTTTTGTATAAAGCGACGCAGGATAAGCGATACTTGAGAGACGGAAGGATTATCGTGG
>Ga0209091_10000771_pt1 | contig 30059 bp, 34 predicted proteins | sample ArcticOcean_MG_C_6_FD_187438 | JGI IMG/M metagenome (GOLD analysis project Ga0209091, IMG submission 187438) | Marine microbial communities from western Arctic Ocean - ArcticOcean_MG_CB8_128 (SPAdes) (version 2) | ecosystem: Environmental > Aquatic > Marine > Oceanic | place: Arctic Ocean...
ATAACAACCAAATTTCGTTAAATCTGTATTATCAAATTGTGTTCCCGTTCCCGAAGATGTAGGGTCGTCACCACCTGTTAATACTATTCCATCTAAATTATTTGTCATCAAGAAAGGAACGAATAATGAAGAATGACAATCAGCAAGTTGGAAATTCGGCGGTGCGCCCAAGAAATTAAGAGATTGGTCAAGATAACCATTATTATTTGAAGAACCGGAAAATCCCGAATTGACCGAAATAATAGAAGTTCCCAAAATTGGGTCTTGTTCACAAAATAACCATTGGTCACGGTCATTATCCCATTGACAAGTAAGTGCCATCCTTGTCGTGTTAATTGGATTCGTTACAGGTAATGTATTTGCATTCAAATCTCCCCCTTCATTAAGCATAACATTTGAATAATTGGGAGGTGTGGTTGCGGGTGAGGTTAATGGAGTAGTATAAAGTCCTTTGCCACTATCAAACATAACGAGTGTTGGCCCTGCACCCGTCTTGTAGCCTAAAAATCCATACCCTTGACGAGTTGAGTTTCCTTGTGCTTTAGGAGTTATTACTTGTTGTTGTTGAACCGCAATATCACCATCTAAACCATATCGTTGATAATTACTTTTCCAACCAACAAGTTCACCATTATTGTTTGAATTAGAAATGGTGTATAAACCTGCCCTTGCGGGGTCATTATTCGCATCAAGAATACCCTTAGCACCATCCTCTTCCAAAACCGAGAAGGTTCTTGTTTGTGTTGCTTTTCCAATCCATTTTGTAGGCATAACCGTTTGGGCTTCGGAAACAACAGAACCACTTAATGCCAAACATGGTAATTCCGATAGTTCTAAAATTGAAGAACCATTGATACCCGAAATCATAAAAATTGCTGAATTAGTTCCACCATCGGCATCTTCAATACCATTTACGGCAATATAAATTAGGGCGGTGGATAATGCAAGAACAGGGTCTTGAGGAACACCCATATATTCATAAGGAATAAGACCAAAGGCGGCATAAGAATTAGGGAATGTTGAAACAGGAGCCATAGTAGCAGGGAATGTCCAAAGATTCTCCGCTTTGGTAGGGTCGGTAGTTATCGCTTGTGCGGAAATCCCTGCGATGGTTGCTATCATATACGGCCCCAACCATCCCACAGCATCATTCGGTAATACCACAGGAACTCCATTTTGAAGGGCATAGACATCCATATATGCTGTCGGGTAAAATCCACCAATGGACATCGGAACCGTTTCAACAGCAGTTCCAACAATATCTAATCCTACCGAACAATCACCCACAATCATAAAACAACCATCTAAATCATCAATGGCTGAAAATGTTGTAATATCCATAAATCTTCGTGGGAAATAATCCCAATCGGAACCTTGTGAGTTTATCCCAAGATTATCGGGAATAACAGGTGATGAATTCACCCCATCCGGCTGATAACCTAATGTCCACAAACCCGGATTCCAAGGGTCGCCCACATCCTTTTGAGTAGGTGAAATACCAAACCAAACATCTAAATCTCGTAAGTTTATATTCTCTCTTGTATTTCCGGGGTCAAAAGTTGGAATTGAATTATTGGCTGTGGCTCGCCACGATACCTTGAACAAATCCGATGGTTGAGAACTATACACTACATATGAACCCGATTGTATATTACTTAACTCTTCGGCGGAATAAGAACTAATGGGTGAACCAAGATAAACAGGTGAACTAATTGTTCTTACATCACTTGCTGTCGGAATACCTCCAAGACCATCCCCATACCTTAGCAATACCCCATACATCATAAAGCCTACATAATCAATGGTTGAAAATTGCATACCTTGTGCAACAGGGTCGCCTACCAATTGAAAACCGACAGTCATAATTTTGATATTTGCCTCACCTAATGCCCCCGCACCTACAAATGGACTTCCCGAACCTTTGTAAATATCTATGGCTTGAAGCCCCACCGAATCGTCGGCGGCGGTGGCAACAGCGTCACCAATAGCAGAAGGCTGTATATCAAGTGGCATTCTCATTGGAAGAATTCCAAATCCTGTTGAATTCACACCTAAAAATGCCCCTGTGGCCCTATTATACAGAAATGGGACTCCTTGTGCATTTTCGTTTGAATAACCTCTTAAGACCATGAGAAATCCATCCCATGCGTATCCATCATTACCCGCACCATATAAGTCTGTGAAATATGCTTTGTATGAACCACAAAAGACATACATTCCATTGATGAAAACTGCATCCCTAATGATATATTCACCTGTTGGAAAAATCCCTTGACAATTAACATCACCACTTTTTTGCCATGCACCCTGCCAATTGGGTAAGAAGACACCTCCCTCCGAGAAAAATGGAACTGTGCCGAGAGTTATAAGATTGGCAGAACTTACGAAAGCATCCGATAGATATGTGGAGACATTATCCCAATACTTAACATCTAAATTGTATGCAAGACCCATAATAATTCACCTCAAACTGTTGGATTCCAACTCAATACCGGACTGTTGGGAAAAAGGTCTGTGGGGTCCACCATAGAATTTGATAAGAAATATGTAATATCCCAATCAGTTCCCGGCGGTATCTCAATGTCCCAATCGGAAGCGAAAGCAGGGCCAAAACTTGTTGATACCGGATAGGGTGCGGCAGAACCCGATAGCCCTTGAGCCGCTACCCCATCGGGGTCGGTAAAGTAAGTCGTTACGCCTATTGAAAAATTGACATATCCACCCGGAACCCAATTATTACCCGTCCCATAAATTCCCGGCGTTGAGCCAAAGTATTTTATGACGATGTATTCGGAGGGTTTCGTGCGTAATCGGGCTTTTAGCGTAGCATTACCAATTCCCGATGTGAAAATAGATTGAGGAACTGTCAAGTCCTCCAACCTTTTCGGTGGAAGTTGCCCTAAATCGGAGACTGTCCATTGGTATCCTTGCCTTCGCACCGACATAACTTATTATTGGTGGTGTTGCTATCTAAACGATTAGATTAAGCAGACTCTAATATATCCAAGATACCATCATTGTCGTCATCATCATCTTCATAATCCGAAAGTCCGTCATTATCGTGGTCAAATTGACCTGTCATGTCGTTACCGTCATTGGCTTCAAACCAATCGCTAAGACCGTCGTTATCATCGTCTAAATCCGAAGCATCCCAAATACCATCATTGTCATGGTCGTATCTGTAAGAAGACCATGCGCCGCCGAGTTCATCAACATCAAGAATGTTATCGTTATCGTCATCGGTATCAACACCATCATTTAGACCGTCATTATCGTGGTCACGACCTGCGTAAGAACCATTGTCGTAAAAGTCCTTGTAATTGTCAATCCCATCGTTGTCAATGTCTAAATCCACATTGTCGGAAATCCCGTCATTGTCATGGTCGTAAATGTTTGTCATATCGTTTCCATCATTGATTTCATTAGCATCCATAATTCCGTCGCCATCATCGTCGTCGTCTTCCGCATCATTGATACCGTCGTTATCATGGTCTAATGGTGAATCGTCTAAGTAATCAAAAATACCATCATTATCATCATCATTATCTAACTCATCGGGAATGCCGTCGCCGTCATTGTCGTTTTCACCATTGGTTTCTTGATTATCCAATTGTTGCTGTTGTTGAGTTTCGGACTGTTGGCCTTGTTGTCCTTGTTGGCCGTTTTGAGTTTGACCTTGCTGTTGTTGGTTTTCTCCATTTTGATTTTGACCGTTTTGTTCTTCGGCTTGTTGCTCGGATTGTTGTCCTCCTTGCTGTCCACCTTGTTGCTGTTGGCCTTGACCGTTATCTTGTTGTTGGCCTTGTTGTCCACTTTGTCCACTTTGACCGGATTGACCTTGTTGGCCGCTTTGCTGTCCTTGTTGGCCTTGCTGTCCTTGCTGTCCTTGTTGTCCGGCTTGCCCTTGTCCTTGACCCTGCCCCTGTCCTTGTCCTTGTCCTTGACCTTGTTGTTGGCCTTGTCCCTGTCCTTGACCTTGACCCTGCCCTTGACCTTGCCCTTGTCCTTGTCCTTGTCCTTGTCCTTGTCCTTGACCCTGCCCTTGTCCCTGTCCTTGACCTTGCCCCTGTCCTTGTCCTTGACCCTGCCCTTGTCCTTGACCCTGCCCTTGTCCCTGTCCTTGACCTTGACCTTGACCTTCGCCTTCGCCTTGTCCGTTATCTTCGGATTCGCCGCCGCCTTCTGTTCCACCGTCGCCCGAACCTGCATTAGATTCTTGGAAATCGGGGTCGTAAGCATCGGGAATACCGTCGCCATCGGAATCGGAGTATTCACCATCGTTAGGGTCGTTTGGGAATTGGTCGGTAGCATCGGATTTACCGTCGCCATCCGTATCTGCATTGTTAGGATTAGTTCCCTTTGCATATTCTTGTGCATTGGTTAAACCATCACCATCGGGGTCGGCATTACCGTCACCACCATTAGTAGGATTGAGGCCATTAGCCACTTCCCATCCATCGGGAAGACCATCGCCATCGGAATCTGCATTATTCATGTTTGTCCCTTGAGATTGTTCTTCCGCATTAGTTAGACCGTCGCCATCCCAATCAGCCCCACCATCGGAAGGGTCATTAGGGTCGCTACCGTCAGCGAGAGCAATACCCGCAGACATAGCGAGCATTAGGGCAGTTAAAAGTGCAATTATAGATTTTTTCATTGAGTATTTTTCATTCATTTCGTTCACAAGTTTTGTTTTTTAAGGAACCCATTGTTCCTTCTCTCTAACATATTATTATCTTTCATGCTATCTATACTTTTGTATCAAATGCTCGGTAAGAATATCACGCATCTCACTTGGTCTTAGACCACTTCAAGGTCGTGGGACATTATGGGCAATACCAATCGCCATCAAAAGTGGGTGGGATATTATCGGGAATAAACTCAAGAACATCTTTATCCATGACTGTCTCAATTTCTGCAAGAATAGATTGGAACATTTTGTGCATATCTGCAACCGCCTTTTCATCCAATTCACCTATCAGTGATTCAATCGGAGGCATAGCAAAATTAGGGGCTACCTCCCTCTTGGCCTCAAATGAAACCACTTGTTGCTCTAAATCCGTTCCAAAGACACCCTCAACAATTCCTTCAAGCGTGATTGTAAAGTGAATGAAATTCATCCCTAATTGTTCCTCAAGTGTCTCAATGATTTCGGGTGGTGGGAAATCTATCGGCATCATATCACTCTCTTGTTTTCTTGACTATCTATGGCTTCTCACGATGAGAGAAGGGGTGATACATCTTGTGGAAGGTAGTTTCCGCTTTCCCTATCATAGTGCATGAGGATTAGTGATTCAACACCTGCCTCATTAGCCGCAAGAAGCGTAGCGGTCAAACAAGGAGTAAGCCCTGTGATATACAATTTAACATAAAGCAAAGGCTCTAAGCAACGATGGGCTGTCCAAAAATTAGTGTGAAAGTCCATTGGATTCTCCACCATTTGTGGGAATATAAACTCCGTTAATGGCTTCCCATCATCTCTTGTAATTTCGTGGCGACCTTCGCATAGTCCTATGTGTGCATCCATAATAATCACTCTTCCTCTTCAAATCTGCCACCGTAAGGGTCAAGACGGGGATTCGGTATCATATCCCATGAATTCAACATAGATTGTTCCACACCGACATTTTCAATGAATACAGGGTCATGTAACATAGCACAGGCAGGGATATATTCGCCCCTCTCTAAAACTGCTTTGAAAATTAACTCTTGGTCTTCATCCATTTCCACTTGATAAACAAGAGCATGACGATGACGATTAGCGGAGGCTCTCATTAACAAAAAGCCCAATTTGTCTTCATTCCCCTCTAATTCAAGGAAAGATTCAACACCTTTACAGTCAGCAATTCCGATAAAGGTCTTCATAGTGAGGACTCCATCTTGTCTTCAATCAAGTATCTGTCAATCTCTTCGCCATCTTGTAGGATGACTCCATAAACATATCTTCCGCAAGCCGAACCTTCCATGTGGTGTTCCATCATGGTCTATGCTGATACTAACGGGTATATTAACTTGTCGCATCAGTAAATGTTATTTGCCCACCTGCACTATCTTTAAGAACAGTTTGGTCTAAACCTCTATAATCGGTGTGAGATTCAACATCAACATCAAACAAATTATAATAATGTCCGAGAATCGGGAGGGTTTGCCCATAATAGAAAACAACATACGCATTCTGTGTGTCGGGATTTATTATTGTGACTGTATGCCCTACACCACCCATACCTCTTCGGTAAAATTCGTTAGAAACAAATACGACATAACCTTCAACAAGTGGAATTAACCCACCTCTCCTTCCTTGATGGGAGGAAATGCCTCTTGCGTCATAACCCATTCTCTTCGCCGCCGCTTGAGCAATCTTTGGACGAGTATTTGAAGATGTGCTTGGTGCAGGTGTGCTTGAAGTCGGAGATATAACTTGCCCTTGCACTATAACTTGTGGACGGAACTTATCTTTCACCATTTCAAATTGCTTATCATTTAATCGGGCTTGAGAAACAGCACCCGAATTATTATCAATAGTCCATAAACCATTATTCCCAATATAATCATTTGCTACTAAATTCCAACCCAAAAGAGCAAGGAACTCACTTTCAGTAGGCTGATATGGTATATTCCGATTAGTCGGATAACCATCAGTATAGGAATTTTTTTGTCCTTCTCTTTGAATGCGGTATAATTCAGTTTTGTAAATACTTATTGCCCTTTGTCTGTCTCTCACTATTGCTTCTTCTTTCTTTAGGTCTTCAACAAAGTTACCAAAAGCGGTATGTTGAGCAGGTGTCATCATAACCATTTCAAATTTACTACTCAATGCGGCTTTATGTGCATCGCCCCGTCGGTGAGCGTAATAAGATGGCCCCTTGTATGGATAAATGGTTTTCGCATATTGGTGCATATAATCCTTTTCACCTTCTTTTACTTTATACCATTTCATCCCCGCTACTTGAAAGCCCAAAGCAAGTAATTTTGCTTCATTTACAGTTTTCATTAACTTAGTATCTTCTTTTTTGGAGGCTTTCTTGCGTCTATCAAAATCGGCATGAGAAAACGCTCGCCACAATTCGGTAGCATCTGCGATAGTCTTAGGCCCAACATATCCGATTTTGCACATTGATTTAAGTCTTTGAATCAAATCTGCTACTTTCCCATCTTGAATCTTTTTAGGGTCTGCGGTTTTAATCCACTCAAGCATTCTGTTTCTTGTATTCTCAACATATTTTGACTCTAATGCAGGTGGCAAAACCTCAACAATTGACAATGCCCACTCTCCACGAATATATCCGCCATATCTCTTTCTTGTTGGCCTCAACATTTGTTCAATATATGATGTGGAAGGGACTTTAATTTCAACCATCTTAGCATCGCCTGTTACGGGGTCTATGGTAGGATTTCCTGTCAATGGGTTAATTTCAATTACATCCTTAAACTCACCATATTGTTCCTCTCCGATTTTCCAAAGTTGTTCCATCGTTTGCACACCACCTTTTTTAGATGCAAATGGTTGTAATAGCCACTTAGCCTCTTTAGTGGGGTCTTTTTCAAATAGATTAAACATACGGGCTTGCATCAACATATTGCCTTTGCTTTCAATGAAACAACCTTCACCATCGGCCACATTACCATCAAAGAGTTTTGCCATTGAACCCCTGCCATATAGAAGGTCAGCACTTTCCACCTCCCAAATACTATTCGGAGTTCCCGACGATTTGAGCCATTGTTGCTCACGCATTCCAAAATACCGAACCAAACGGTCTGCAAAATCAATAATCCCCATATCTTTCCAACCCCAACCCGCAGGGTTATTTGGAGAACCATTTGGCCCCCTTGCCGAAACTTCACGGTCTATTTCATAAAATGCCGCCAAAGCCCTCACATCAATACCTGTATAAACATCCATACACGATGAACCAAGTTGAAGAATTTGGCCTTTCTTGAGATTCATTTTGAAACCTTTAGAATTCTTACGGCCACCTCGTCTAACTTGGTCTTTAGTGGATTGAACGATATATACACTATCTCGGTCAATATCATCACCTTCGGGATTACAATGGTCGCAACCTAATGATTTTCCATCTGTGAATTTAGCGGCCATAGCATTTAATTCGGGAGACATTTTAGCAACACGCTTTGCATGAACAGCATCAGTCATCCCAATAGGTTGAACGACTTTTGGGAAGAATCCCGAATTAGTAGTTCCGGTTCTTGTATCATAAATATCGGCGGCATATCCAATAACTCCAATATAATCAAAACCTAAATCTGTTAAATCACCAAATTCAACCTCACATGGAATTACTTCACGAAACCAATCATTCCCAATTTTTACGGTATCTGCTAATTGGTTTGATTGGGCTAAATAAATTAAATGTTGTGGGAGTGGGACGGTTTTCGCATTACCCATTCTTACGAAAAAGTCAATTGGAGGAACTGCATTTAAGGCGGCATTCCTTACCTTTTCCATACGCCTTTCAAAATACTCAAGGCGATTTGGTAATATGTCAAATGTCTTGATAGTGTTCGCCATATCTTATGATGGGTGTTCCATCTATCTAAAGACTACTGATTAAGATTTTTGAAAAGGTATATTTCTTGTTGAAAGACTTCAAGACCCGATGTGGTCGGCAGGTTTTCCCCTAAACTTGCAGGTGGAACAAAGAACATCTATACAATCATTGTTTAATAATAACTCAATGTGTTGCCAAGGCAAGTCCGAAGGAGATTTTACAGGCGTGATATTCTGCATACGATATTCAATGTAAAACTTAATCGGATGGATAGGGAGGTTGCCACAATGAGGACATTCACTATCCCATCGCTTCAAAATATACTCACGCTTACGCTCACGCAAGTCCTTTTTACGAGATGTATTCTTCTTAATCAAAGGTTCACGATTCTCGGTATAATACTTGGGATTATACTTTGCCATATATTCCTTTTTCTTTTCGGGGTCGGAATAAGGCATAATCTATAATAACATTCCCTTCTATCTAAGGCTATGTCTTCAAGACCTGTCTATGAAAACCATGACTAAACCAACAGGAATTGATACTATTCCTAATAAACGAAGATTCGCAGGGTTATACCAAGCGATTAAGCCACCAATACCTGCAACCGTTAATCCAAATGTCGCACTCATGTAAAGATACTTTGACTAAACGACTATCTAACAACGAACTGTGTAGCAGTAGTTTCTGCGGGTTGCAGGTCATCCAACATATTCGGTATTTTAAGACTAAAAACCAACCAAAAGTGCTAAAATTCCGGGTATTGCCGCAATAAGAAACTCCCAACGAACTCGCCTACCCTCAACAGATTCGGCCTCCATAGACTCAATGTTTGACTTAATCTCGCCTACCTTCTCTTCAACAACAGCAATACGAGTAATCAAAGGTGGTTGCCCATTACCATCACGAATTGTCCTGTTTAATGAACCAATGTCATCCTTCAAACGACCTATTTCGGATTCAATACGAGCAATAACTACTTTGGCATCTTGTGTCTCACCAATGAATGTCTCAAGTATAATCGCTAAATCATCGGAAAATTCCGCTACCAATGTTTCTGCATCTTTACTCAAATTGCCCTCTCCATGATTTTAATTTGAAGGTGTTTCGCTGACCTCAATAGACAATCATAGCGGCGACTTACAAGGCCACACAGAAAATGAACATTTTCTGCCCTATTCTCCGCCTGTTGAACTGTGGATTCTATCGTCACTTTTTCCCTCTCCATAAATAAGCACCGGCTAAACCAATGATGGCCGCCGTAGTTAATGAAATCGCAGACTTAGAAGAAAAACGACCATCGGAATCACGACTATATTCTGCTTTTTGCTTCAAAATCTTCTTAAAATCGGCTTCTTGTCTTGAACCCGATAGATTTGGACGGTATTCTTCCCTCTTTCGGGAATCGGAATGCCCATCATTGTAAGCATAAGAATATGCGTGGGATTCTGCATTCAATAAATCCAAAGGTTGTTTCCCTGTTTTCAAAAATAAATTCCAATTGTCTTGGTAGCATTCCAAACAAAGATGTAGTGGTTTATGTTCTCCAAAATCATATTTATTTGGTTGAGGCCATAATTTCATGTGGTTATAGCAAATATCATTCTCACAGTCGGCACAAACATAGTCTGCCCCCGTATCATCCACACCCCTACAAGGGTCACATACAACATCTTCTTCTGCGGAGAACCCATGTTCTTTATCCCAATTGAGAATTTCTTCTTTATTTTCGGGTTGATGGAAATAACAAAGCCCCTTCTTTATGTCAAGGGGGTTGTCTATTTGGTCGCCACATTCCAAACAGACTTCTCCATAAATTTTTCTCCTTTCTTTAATAAAACTGCTTTCTTTATTGCCTTTGAAGTAATTTGCTACCGGAGAGCCTGTAATATCTTGAGGAATGGCTTTGAAATCAAGTGTTGTCCTACAAACAGGACAATAAATGTGAATGTCCCAATTCATCTCATTATTTCCACCAAAAGAAGCACCCTTACCTACATACCCTAATTCCCAAGCGCAACCATCATCGCATTCTGTTTCTGCGGAGTATGATTCTGCCTTCTTTTCTTCCGGCTGAATCCAATCTCCCGTAGGCCATTCCATGTCTTCCCTCTTGTAATACTCTTTCTGTTCTTCCATCATTTCGGGAGTAGCCCAAAACTTCGGATGAATGCGGGTTGAACCCCCTCCCGACCTCTTGCGGGCATTGTTATACATTGTGATTGCACCTTTTGTTTCCTTATGGATTTGACGGGCTTTCTCAATCGCCTCTTCTTTGGTCATATCAAATTCAAAACCTAAGCCGTAGCCTTCGGGGTCTTCTGTTGTTCCTGTATCTTGGGGGTCGCATTCATAGTCAAACCAAAACGGTTTTTCAAAAGAATAAATAGACCAATTGGAGTCCTCTTGCACTTGGGCTTGAGATATTTTATCCATCAATTCGCTTCTTTTGCCCCATCGCTTACGAAATGCTTCGGTAAGTGGCTTCCATGTTTGACGACTGAAAAAGGCATCTTCAATCAAGTTATCATCGTCTAAATCCAAAAGGACATAACGCTCAAAGTCGTCTTCGGGGTCTAAAGACAATTGCTCATTAAACTTGTCTATTTGTTCTTGAATTGCGGCTCGTTCCTTCTTGGAAACGGGCTTTTGCATTTGACAACCTACGCAACCTGCTTCAAAAGTTTCTGCATTCTTTCTTTTCAAAGAATCTTCTCTATCTTTCATAGCAAGTTTTCTCATTTTATCTTTTTCCGCTTGCGGCATTTCTCTCATTTGTTTCGCTCGTTTCCTAAATTGTGCCATCGTTTTCTTATCCATCGGTTGCATCTCAAATGTTTCTGCATCATCTTCACTATCAACCGATACAATATCAGTTATCAATTTCTGCAATTGGATGCGAGAATTTACCATTAGGTTGCTACGCTTTTCCAATTGTTCCATTGATAAATCAATATCTTGCCTGTCACCCCGATTCAAACTCTCCCATGAATAATCATAACCTCGCTCGTAATCATACGCTTTCGTGCGAGCATTTGTTAGTAAAGTAAGTAATCCATTCATGTTATCGGCGGAGAATGATTCATTTTCAGCACTCAAACCCCAACGCTTATCAATGATTTTTTTGTATCTCGGATTATTCAATGTTGATGAAGGGCCATCTATTTGTCTTTCCACCCATTCGGCATACTCATCAGTAAAGCAACCACCACTAATGGCTAAACGAATAACTCCTTTTTCCCATGAATCTTCCCATGAATCTTCAAAGGTTTCTGCACCCTTCTTTTCGGCCAATGCTTTGTAGCAAGGACACATAGGGGCTTTCGCAGAACATGACATAACATCTTGTTTCATGCAAAGACAAGGCTTAGATTTGGTAGCACCACAGCAACATGACGACTTACCCATGAAGATAATTCGGTTCGCTCACTATCTAATGATTGTGATTGTGATTTAAGCCCACTTTTCGGGCAAATCGGTGTCTTGCCAATTAAGATAGATTTTAAGCCCATCTTTGAGTGCTGTATTCACTTCGTCCAACAAACCTTTCGGGATGCTCGTTCCTTTCTTAATAATCTCATAATTTGAATCAACAATGAAATATGTTTCGGGAGTGTCTGTTGGCAAATAACAACGAAGGGCTAAACCATCTTCATAAACAGTTTCAAATATCCAATCCTCATCGTGGTTTTCAATCAAATGATTCTGCAAATACTCAAGCGGGTAGTTTTCCAACATAAGTTAAGATTGAATCAACAGGTATTTATACCTCAAGATGTAATAATCCACTTGTTTTCGCCATAAATCTTTTCCCAAGTGATTTCATCTCCATCCTCAAGGTTTGTGACTGTGATTTTGTTAAGGTTTTCGCTGTGACCCGTAGCAGATTCCAATCCGGCTTGCCATGCTTCGTCTTCACTTTCATAGCCTTCATGTGTTGTTGGCTCATAAATTGGTTCATCTTCTTCGGTTCTCTCGCCATAATAGCGATATACGGTGTAGGTATGGGTGTCCATGCTTGTCCCACAACACACCTATACTTAAACATTATGGTGTTTTAATCTCTTCAATAGGATTAAAGTCAATCTCGCAAACATCATTATCGCAAAATCTTTCAATAGCAATTTCTTCGCCCTTGACTCTTCCAAAAGATAATTTACTCAATGAATCTTTCATAACTATGTATTCTTCTGCTGTAATTGATTCATACGGCATTTGTTTATATGCACCCAATTCTAATCTCGGAAGGAATGAAACACCCTTCAATTGGTATTGGAAAATATCAAGAGCATGAGCAATTTGGTCGCCTTCGGTTTCGGGGTCAAAAGTTACTGTGCATGAAACTTGATTATCTGCCCAATACTTTTGAGCAAGTGCCGCAAGTGATAATTGCTCCCACATAGATACATCATCAAGGGTTCTAACACCTTCGCCTAAATCAACAGGGATTTCAACAACTACTGTGCTTTCCTCCGAACCAAATGCAGGTTCAACTTTGTAGCCCGCTTTTTCTAATGATGGAACAAGATTAGAATTGATACCAAGCCGCATTCTGCGAATATAGTATCTTGATTCGGGGAAATGGATTCCCGGCGTTGCACCTGCGAGAAGAGAAACTGTTCCCGAAGGTTTAATAGATGTGGTTTTTATTGAACGAGGAATAGCCATCCAATCCGAATACTCCTTGTCTAATTCTTGAATGTGATGATAACCCTTGTCCATCCAAGTCTGCAATTTACCAACCCCATTATTCGCAACAAATTGAGCAATTCCCGACATTGAGCATCCAATTCTGCGATTCCGTAGCATCACTCGGTTCGTTTCCGGCCAATGAGTCTGTCCTAAAGTAACTGTCTTTGCATACAAATAAGCATACTTCAAGGTGTTCAAATAATCTTCAAGAGATTCGTGATTGTTCGGGAATGTTTCAACAAGACAACATAATTCATGGGATTCAAGCGTCTGCTCTAAACAAGGATTGCCACCCATCGCTCGGTGGTCTTTGAAATCCGGTTCATCAGCCATTCGCCCGTAGTCTTGCATATTCTTTAACCACGCATAACCCGGCTCTCCATTGATTTTAACTCGCTCGGCTGATGGTTTGTAATCCATACCAATTTTCGCATAGATAGAATTATTAGAAGTCCAACCATAGGTTTCACGATGAGGATTTACTTCATAATTTTTAAGGTCAAGATATTCATCATTGTCGGCTTCACCAAAAACAATCTCGGCAGTTCTTCGCACATTACCTGCTACAACACATTTACCAATGAGGTTCATAATATCAACAATGGCAGTAAGCGTAATCGGTTGGCCTATTTCACCATCCAATGTATCTCTAATGTGCTGATGTAAATCCATGAGTGGTTGTGGCCCCGAAGATTCACCGCCAAAGCCCTTAATAGGTGCGCCAAACGGCCTAATGTATGAGTAATCAAACTCAATTAAACCTGCACCCATAGAATATGAATCAAGAAGGAGGCGAACTGATTCAACCCACCCTTCTCTTGTATCGGGGATTTCACTTTTCTCAACCTTTCGTTCACTATTCGGGCCTTTCAAAATTAAACTTTCTGCGCCTTTGGTATCAAACCCTACTCCGACCCCTAACATAGAAGCATCCATAAGGAAACAAAATGGATTGGCAAAATCTTGAGCAAGACCCTTAGTTGAAACGAAAGCACAATTATTCAATGCGGCAAACAATTTCTTCTCTTCGGTAATCGGTGTCCCCATAGCCCAAAGTCCACGACCCGGCGGTAAAAACTTCATATTGAAAATACGACTATACATTTCTTGAGCAGTATGCTGTGCTTTCCACGCATTCCAACCAAGACCATGTGCATCAATGTGTCGCTTTTGCATATTGAATGTGCCTTCAACAACCCTTTGAACCGTTTCCCACCATTGTTCGTTTTTGCCATCATCCTTCAAACGAGAATAGGTTCTATTATAAACTAATTCACCCAATCCATTGAAACCAAAAGGTGCTTTCTTTCTGCGATACTTTGTTACGAAATTCTCCGATAAGCGAAATGGGCGTTCTATATTCATCATTACATCTCCTGTTGTGAATGGCTAAAAAATGCCACTCAATCACCGACAATTATTATATTGACTTTAGGACTATCTAAATGTCCGTATGACTTTGAATAAATGTCTTCAAGACCTCATTCAATTATCTTGAGAAAAAGGGTCGCATCCTTCTTTGATTTGGATTTAATGACCTCTATTTCCTCATCAGTCCTAAATCGTTGCGCTAACTGTCTTGGGGTCGGAACTTCTTTTCGGCCATTGTCTTTCAATCGGACAATAATTTGCCTTGCGGTTAATTCTTCCATCATCCCCATGACTTTCTTTGCGGCTTCAAACATTGTTGGTTTCTTATTTTTCATACTTTCACTACCTATGTGCGGGGTGCTACCCATCCCCTAAGACTTAATCCCGACTCTTCCCACTCAACCTCAATTATTGATGAAGTGTCACCCTTTGCCAAAAATACGGTTTTAGCCGATGTGGTGGACATTAAAGTGATAAAGTGAGATGGTGTCAAAGTCGTGGAAAGTGATTGACCCTCAATGTGTAAATCAACATCGGAAGATAATAACTCAAGACTCAATGACTCATCATCAGTTTTAGAAAGCAAAGAAACACGGTCAGTATTAACCAAAATTTCAAAGGTGGGAGATTTAGCACATGAAGTTAAAAATGCCTTCACTTGCTTCCAAGGCAGACTCATAGACCACTTGTGTTCAGTCGGCGGTGACTTGTGCCGCTTCATCAAGGATGCGTTTTTGCACCTTACTTTCTTTTCCACACCATTACCACTTAAAATTAACCATGTAGGGTCGCCCGTATTATATTCAATAACTAAAGTGTCTTTGACAACAAGTGATTTTGTCATGTCCTTAATATCATTAACAAGGACTCCAATTTCAACCGAATTGCTTTCATTAAACTCAAATGATTCCGCCGAAGCCGCAGGGATTCTTACATCAAGAAGTGCGGTGTTATCCGAATTGATAATACGAGTTCGCACACCCTCTTCTTCAAAAACAATCAAACATAATTCACTCATATTCTCAACCGCTTTTACAAAGGCTTTCGCCGTTTTTGCAGACAATTCCATCTTCATTAAATCACTTCCCACCAATCAAAGGTTCGTTGAATACTTTCCGACTTCTTTCGTTCACGAATAACTTCGGGCTTCGTGGGCGTATCACCCCACTTCTTATTGAGGAATGCCTCAACCTTTATCCAAGTCTTACCAACAACGATTTTGTTGGATTGAGCATCGTCCCAATTACTTATTAGGGATTTTAATGTCGGATAATGGTCATATAGTGCTTTTGCCTTCTCACGACCAATACCGGGAATGGTTTGAAGTAAATTATGATGTTTGTTACGAGATGATTTAACGGAGGTCACAGGGCGAACAAAATGTCCTTGTGATTCATCCTCTAAACGAAGTTTGAATGCGTTGATATAACGAGCCGTTTCAGTGATAGTGTCCGTATAGATGACAGGACATACTTCAACCGATACACGATTAAGGAATGCACGAAAATGACCCCAATCATCGGGGCTTGGTGCATAGTAGTCTTCGGGCTTACCCTCAACAATAACAGCATAGTTATCATGCGATTCAATCATCCTTGAGATTTGGTCTTGGAGTCTTTTACTTTTCCACGAACTCAAACCATCACCCCATGTCTTCCTCTCAAATATCCAATTGGTATCACCACACTCAAGAAGTATGTCACCAACAGGCAATCGCTTCTTCTCATCGTGCTTCAAAATGTGTGATAGAAATTCGCCTTCGTTAGAATCAATGGTGATATGACAAGGCATACCATTCTATTGTATTAAGCAGTATCTAAATGGTTGTATTCAAGACCCATTCATCAATGACTCCTTGAACAAGCCTTCGGGAAATTGGGTGTGAACCGCCAACAGACCAACGAGCATTTTTCAAAGGGCGATAACCCCGATAACTCTTACCTTGTTTCCAATCATAAATAGTGCAAACAATTCCGTCAATTTTGACAATCCAATACTTGCGGATTTTACCATCACCATTTCCACTATCAATGGTCGGCTTTCCAAAGACCTTCTTCAAAGTAACATAATCGGCTCGGATATTTTTTCCTTGTCCACAGCATTCATTTTCAACGGCTTCACTATATGGGAGTCCTTTAACAATTCCTGTTTCGGAAGTGAACCAATTGTCTTTCAACAATTGTTGTATTGTCGGATATTCAGCATCCGAGTTTCGGTATTTACTTTTGGTGAAGCGTAGTATGTTTAAAGGCCACATGGTTCTTACGACTCGGTGCAGGTTAATAAAGTTTATGCCTTAGAAATAATAGTATCACAACACATACAAATGATTGTATAACTCCCACCTTGCTTCAAAACCTGCTTCAATGGGTGTTGGCATATGTCGGGTGAAAATCGGATTGGCTCTTGCATATCAAAACATTGAATAGCAAAGTATTTATTACTTCTTATTTAGGAATTTATAACCTAAGAAACCAACAATGCCAAGTCCCCAAAGATACGGAGATATTGATTTTTGTTCTGCGGAATATGATTCTGCTTCTTTGCATTGGTGGCCGCTATTAAACCAACCAACATCTGTTTCCTCATATGTATCAACCATGAATCTTCCTGTGCATTCATCTTTCCAAACAATCCTTCCATTGGGCGTGAATCCTACTATATGCCCTTTTCCACTATGGGCTTCGGGGCCGCAAGAATAGCAACCGAAAGGATAAGCGAAATTTTGTTCATATCCGCATTTACATTTCAACAAATTTCCTTGTCTAATGTATTTCACGCCATCATAACTTCTATTTTTTATACCATGATAAGAACCCGAATGAATATCCAAATCATCATCACCTTCTGCGGAGTATGATTCTGCCTCCAAAGAACAAACCTTACCATCATAGCATTCCTCACAAGGCCGACTATCGGAGGATGCCGGTTCCCATCTGTCGCCGGAGTCGTAATCTGTCATTATCCAACCATTTCCACCGCATTTACCACAGGATTCCATGTGTTCGCTTTCGGGATGATATTTGTCACCACAGGATTCACATATCGGATAACCTTTGAAGCAATCATCACAAGTCAGCGTTGTTTCGTATTCATCTTCTTGTCTATTGTAGTTATCCCCTATTTTGAAAGGACTTGAACAATCATCACACTTCCCCAAACTACCTACAAAACATTCTTGACTACAATATCCCATTTTGTCATTTTCATCGGGGTCATCGGGGTGTATTCGTCCCCAATAGCCTTTTACGGGAGGAAACTCCGATTTTGCTTTATTTTTCCCGCAATAATCGCATTGTGTTTCATCTAATTCTTCGGATTCTGCGGCCAATAAGGTTTCAAGACCCTCCATTGTTGCGCCCGAAGCAACGCCTGTTAAACCTGCTTTTTCAACAGGATTCATTTTCTTAGTTTCGGATTTATACTTTGACTTAACCTTTGTTAATGGAGTTCCACAATAAGAATCATTATGGGTTCTTTGGCCGTAGCCTGTAAAACTGTCTGTTTGACTACGGACATTACCAAAACGCTGACCTCTCATACATAATTGTTTCCCTAATAATTTCTTGGGAACAGTCCAACCATTATATGCCAAATCTGTAATGTATTCCTCATCATTATTGTCTTTGCGATTATTCTTGAAAATTTTACTCATTTCTTTATTTCGCCATTTGTTGCATTCGGGGCAAAATCCAATCCATTCTGTTGCTTCAAAAGTTTCTGCTTCAAACTCTTCATCTTCCTTGTAATGTTCGTCATAACATTTTAGACAAACTAACCCATCAGTTGTTTTGAAAGTATGGTCATCATCATCCCACAAATCGCCACCACAATAACCACAATCTTCCCATAAGATACCATCTTGTAATTGACTTAACCTCTTGCTTTTTCCACAATAGTCTTTTTTGGAAGCAATCCCAAAGTATTGAGTATAACCTTGACAAGTTATAATTATATCGCCATTATAAGGAAATAATTCCATCCCATCCCCACAACAAACCGGTAATTCTATCCCATCAAGTTCTGCTTCAAAAGATTCTGCATTATAATTTTCATAGTCTGTATTTTTCCTTGCCCATTCTATCGCTTGGGATTGACTTACTTTTCTGCCTAATTCCTTTTCAGCAATTTTGATTTTCCTTCTTGAAGTAGCAAGTTTTTCCTTTACCCTTGAAAGTGATGCTTCACCATCTTCCCATAGATTTTCCGGGCCATATTCCCACATCGTATGATTGTGATATATTTCTTCCATCAATTCATGTTCAGTTCTCTTAGGTTGTGGTTCATGCCTTTTTTGTCTTTCACCTTTGAGCAATCGGTCATACCAACCTGCCCCGTAATCTCTAAGTGTAAATTTTCTTGCATTCTTAGCGACTTTTCCTTTTGATGATGCTTTAGACCAAATTGGTGTCCCATCCGAATCACTACCAACGACCCTCCACTTCTTGAAAGTGATTTTATCTGTGACAACAATGTTTGACATATTGTGGTTTTTAATGTTTTTATCGGGACATTCGGTAAAATAGTAGGGAAATTTTCCATGTCTTTCCTTTTTACAAGTTGGACACACATCTTCGGCTTCAAAAGATTCTGCGAGAAATTCTAAATTGAGAAGGGGTTCTTTGTCGTAGTATTGGATTTTTTGTTGTTCAATTTCGGGTTCTTCCCAAGACATGAGCAAGTTTAATGTGACTACATCTCCATCTTCATTCAGCACTTTGTAGGTTGTATCAAATTCTTCCTCTTGGGTATAAGTGGTATTATTTTCAATTTTCCCATACAAACTACTTTTCGGATTATCCAACATTTGATTAACCAAATCGTATTCCTTATTATCTCGGAACGAATCATAATCGTCTTCATCCCAACCTGTTGTATCTTTGTCAATAGGCTTCCAATCGCCCACATCATTGAACCATGTGAAGTTATATTCGCCCCATTCTTTCCCTCCCCGTTTGTCACCAAAACGAGCGAAGTATTTCCTTTCTAATTCACCTTCGGATTCAAAAGATTCTGCATTATAACTTGCCTTATTATAACAATCAACACACTCCATTTCTCTTTCGCCGCCATCATTAGTAAGGCATCTATTCGCAGAATGCGGCTTGTTCTTCAAAGCCTGTGTTGAATTACAGAAAAATCTTCCACAACCGCCACGACATTTCATAAATGCTTGACCTAAATTCGTTAATGCAGAAGAGTTTCCAAATTTATTTATCCATGAACCCGACTCGGACAAGTCAAAAGGTGGGTGGTTTTTAAGGCCACAATTAGCACATTTGGTTTCACCACTCACCCAAACTTGAGATTCCTTGTTTTCATCACAGTCGCAATAATAATCAAAGTGCATCATGTTTTCGCTTTTCCTATCTCCACCTTCGCCAACAGGTAGTAAGGTTTTCTCACACTTCGGACAAGTCATAGAAATATCAATTGATTGGTCATATTCGGCTTCAAAACCATAATACCCGCTTTCTTTCACAGGTAGCCCTGCATATTGAGCAAAATGTTTCTCCGTGCAAAAGGTTCTTGGCCCGACGGGTAAATCCTCAACAACAAAATTATTTGTCCCGTATTGACCGCACATAGCACAACCTTCGGGTAACATACATAATTATTAACGCTTTTACTATCTAATGATAACGAGAAGCATTAGATAGAGGTTGCACCAATAAAGACACATGGACGAATTGCGGATAGATGAAGCACTACTTCACCAATGCCATTACCTATTGACATATAATAAAAATTTCCAACACAAAGGTTTGAGAAACATTATAGAAATGATTGCGATGGCAGGTTATAGACACCGTTCCGAATATAAAATTGTTTTGTTCCAAGACGATATAGAAGCCGAATATGATGAAGACTACGCCGCATACCTTGATAAAAAAGCCTGTTCCGAAGATGTTTCCGATTCGCCATTTAATCCAATAATCCCTACCGTTATTAAAGAGTTAGGGATGGATGATGAATAATGTCTTGTCCCTGTTGCAGAAACTCTCCTTTCGCTTTAGAAATGAAATTAGAAAAAGGTTATTGGGTCTGTGGATGCGGCTATGCCGTCAAAGAGAAATCTTAGATAACAAAAACAATAAGGAACGGTCATGTCCGACCTATATTTGTCCGAGAATGTGAAATTATCACAAGATAATCATGGTTGCCTATGTCTCTATCTTAACGATACAACCTTGATGCTTGATACCTTGACTGATATTGAATTGAAAGGGATTGCAGAAGCAATTTTAGCATTCCTTGAAGGCGATAATTCTATTGAATAAATTACTCAAGCGGGTGCAAAACATTCTTGTCACCAAGAGTCCAACGAAGCGTCTTTACAACACCCTCTAATGCCTTGAAATTACGGGCATGATATACCCACTCTTTACTCTTCGGCTTTACCTTTGACATTTCAAATTGATGGTAATTTTTCTTGCGTTCTGCCTTGTCAAGCATGGACTCAATATCTTCCCAAGACCTCTCGTAAGAAAACACTTCGGAGTCGTGGTGGTCGGACAGCATAGGCATAAAGTCAAAGTGTAGGGAGGTAGTATTTATACTTTCGTATTACTTTCAATTTCTTTTACGAACCATTCCGGCCATAGCGTGTTGAATGGTTGAAATAATGAGAATGGCTCTTTTACCCACCACTCCATAGCCCTTCTGTTATCTGCATCCACATCAAAACTCCAAGTCTTAACTAAATTCATAATTCCATTAGCCGTCACCTGTTTCATTTTATAGTCAAGACCCATGTTTTCCAATAGGTCGTCTGCGAAAAATAAATGTGTTTCCAAATCATCTGCATCCCCTTCATAATCCCAATGCTGAATCTCACACAAATAATCAATCCCCAAATTATCCCTACTAACTCCACTCGTTAATGTAACCTGTGGAACACCGGATTCTTTCAGTTCATAATAAATAATTTCCGAGCCATTTTGTAATGCCGACATAATTTTTTCTTGAATCTTGTTGGCTTCATCAAATGGGAGGTGTGGGATTTTTTTGTAACCATACCTTTTCAACTCCCTCCCAATGGCGTTAGCCAATTCTTCATTTAGCCTCATTGAAAAATCACTGTCTTCCGCCCATTCATCAATACTATATTGTATATTATCAATTAAGGCGGTTTCAAGGAATACCATATCCTTACCTGTGTGGCCTCGCTATCTAAAGTGTGGGCTGTCCGTCGCCAAATGGCAATCGCACTAACCGCTTCCACATCAAAGCCCGATGATAATAATCCTCAAAAATTAGATAACCCGAAATGTCAAATGCACCCGTTAATTTCCGCACCTGTTCCGCATTGAGTAAAACCTTTTGAGCATTCTCAATCTTTTCCCAAGCAGAACCAAAATCCTTTTTACACTTAGACATAGACCATTGATTCTCTTCTCGTATCTTCTTGACCTTAACGGCCAATGCCTTCACATTAGCGGCTGAATAGGCTCTAAACTCGTCGGAGGGTATTGCTTCAAGTGTTTCGTATTGTTTCAATAGTTTGGCGGCTTTCTTTTCACCAATTCCTTGAACACCGGGAATGTTGTCCGATGAATCACCCGCTAACGCTTTCCAATCTGCGAAGTGGTCGGGCTTGACTCCATACTTCTCTTCCACATCTGCGGCAGTAATTTCTTTCCTCAAATTATGAAGACGAACATCGGGATAACGAAGTAATTGAAACAAATCTGTATCGCCGGAAATTATGACAACTTTGTTCCCTTTCAGCAACTCGCTCATACATAATTCCGCTATTAGGTCATCAGCCTCCTTATTTTCATCATAAACCGATGTCCAATGGGGTTTCAACTCATTGACTTCAAGACCCGAAGAGGTAAATAACTCCCGAATATCTTTGCCCTCATGGGTGGAAGCATTTTCTTCTGCATTGAAATTACGATTGGCTTTGTAGCCCTCATATAATGAACCCCGTAATTGGCGACCCTTGACACCATCTAAACAAAGAATCAAAGAACATGATTTGTCGTATTTTGGATTAACCTTCATCCTTGACATGACTACCTCAATGTAACCCAAATCTCCATTCAATGCCTTTCGGAATTGGTATTGGCGTTGAAACCAATTGGTCTTCCCTTTCTTAAACGAATTGTGCGCCCGCCGCATTGTCCCTTTAGGCGACCAATGCTTCTGCATTCTGCCTACAAAATAACCCGAATCAAGAAGAACGGTTGTCGGCATTAAATACATATTGTAAAAGGAAGTATCTATGACTTCCTGTTAATAAGAAAAAAGGGTGGGAGAGGCGGCATGACAACCGTTGCGAACCCACACCCCGAAGGGCTTGGAGATAACTCCACTTATGTCGCAATCTATCCTTGTCGGAGGGGGTTAATAAAGGTTACTTAACAAGACAACAACACATCTAAGAATTTCTGTTTCAAGGCTTGATTAAATGGTATGTCTTCGCAAGAAAATGTGTGAACATTTCCCGACTTATCAACAGTTAGTAATTCGTCATTGAAAAACTTGATAGAGGTTGTAGTCAATTTATCCTTGAAAATTACAAGGTCGCCAAAGTTAGAACGAATCCTCCCCTGCACTTGTGCATGGCTCAAAGGTGTGTCGCTCTTTGAAAGAATCCACCATATCATAGAAACGGCCAACATACTACTACCATTCCTACGACGAATTTCGGGGTTAAAATAATTCAATGACCGATTGAGTTTGTGGAAACAACCAATATCACAAGTATAATTTACACGATGAATTGTAGGGTTTTTGACAAGCAATTTATTACAATAAAGACAACCTTCATTGGGTCTAACTCTCACAGCCATACTATGTAATAAAATCAACAGGTATTTTAAGGTTGCGCCGATGAATGATGTGTGTCAATTAACCAACCACCATCACCCAAAACAAGAACGAATGTGAATCGGGCCGGAACTTTGATTGTGCCTCCATCCTCTTCTAACTCAAATAAATATGTCCCATTGACAACAGCAACACTATCATAAGTTACAGATGACATAGATGTAATTACCCCACAAGGCTTCTTGGTGACAAAGGTATCAAAATAGGTTCGGATTTGAGAACGACCATACTTGATGTTCTCCGCTAAGGTTCCAAGAAGGACTCCATCGGGCAAATATAGATTGACTACCGCTTCGGGGTCGTGAGTGCAAAGAGTGTCCAACCAATGTTGAACTGCCTTTTGAGGTTTCGGCCTGTTCATTAAAAACTTGGCTTGACTCGGAATTCCTAAAGCATCATGCCCAAACATAATAGATTATTACCGTTCTTGCTATCTAAAAGGTTAAATTCGTTGCTGATGACCGAGTATCCGTTTTTCTGTCAATTTTTACAAATCAAGAAAAATCTTGAGTCCATGATTGGTCTAATGGTGGATTTTCTAAGTAATCTTTTAATAATTCTATAACGCCTAATAAATCTGTATTCAAGTTCTTCGCCCATGTATTTATTATACCTTCACTTTGATTACAAGGAGAACATAAAACGCCTCTTGTAATTCCTGTATCATGGTCGTGGTCTATATTTGCTGAACAAGCCTTATCACCATTTTCCGCATCATGTGAAACAGGGTCATTACAAATTTGACAATTCTTGATAGTTCTTATTTGGGTCTTGTAAATGTGATAGGAAGCAAGTTTATATGTCCATTTGGCATATTGACAAGACCTGCATACAAAAATGGATTCGGGTTCATCAAAACCATAAGCATCTTTTACTTCGCATACGCCGCAGGTTTCGCCATAATACTGTAAATGGGGTGTGCAAGTGCCACATAATTGATAAAGGGGGCCGTTAATTGGTTTTTCTTCATAACAATGGTGACATTCTGCCACTTCTTTATGTTTAACTCTATTTTCTTTTTCAACAGGACTAATTATTCCATCTTCTAATGCTTTAACAAATGTTTCGGGGCGCAATAACCTTAAATGTCGCTTTTCAACAAACCGTTCCCAAATACAATACTTCATGTGAGTCCAAGATTGATAACAATTTTTACAAGCCATTTTGTTTTCTCTTGTATAGAATGGAATTGAACCATCGGCTACGGACTCGCAATTGGGAACATCACAAGAATAACCATAATAACGCCATTTATGAATACAAGTGCTACATAATTTATACGGACTATTGGCTATTTTAGAAAGTCTATTACAGCCTCCTTGACAAATCGCTAATTCCTTTATTTTTACCCTATCTTCTTTAGGAATTATTTTTAACGGAACATTTTGAAATGTCTTAAATCCTGTCATACACCAACCATCCAAATCTTTGTTTCTCGGTTAGTAATTTGGAAATACAGGGAGGCTCTCTTTGCCTATTTTATACATAGGCATATAGGGATGATAGATAACCATTCCCGAACCACATAGATTACACTTTTTGTAATCCACAATTCGCTCAAAGGTTGCGTCTTTAGGGTCTGCTTCGCTTCGGAAACCCATCGCTTCAAATGAGCCACCACACAATTCGCAATTCATATTGAGTCCCCCTTACATTCATTGATGAAATCAACAAGTATTTTAACCTTGTCCACAGAACATGACCGAATAAATTCTAATTTATCTTGAATAAACAAATCCCACTTATTAAGTGCATAGATAGAAGGAGTTTTTCCATCTGCCTGTTTTGAATTAGGAAATAACAACATTAAAAACTCTTCACGATTGAGTCTATCAAGGAATATCAAATCATCAGTGATTCGCAACATTGTCTTATAGTTTGTCAAATGCCCCACCTTCCTCGTAATGATTTTCGCAACAATAGAAAGTTTCACCCTCTTTAGTTATTACAGCAATTGCCGTTGAAACATGATATAGATTGAAATATCCATTCATGTGATTCTTACACTTTTCATATCCGCACTTTACCATTATTCTCTCACCCTGTAATGTGCCTCACGATTACCATACTTATTAACTTTATGGTGTTTTTCAACGAATTTGAACCCTTCTATGGGTTTTCTAATGTGTGCCGAGAGTAATGATGAGAACTCTTTGCGAGTCCAAGAAACCTGTAATTGTTCTTTATGCCAACTATCATAAACACTACGGTATAATTTGCGAAGTGGTATGAAATCTTGTTTCTGTTCAAGTGCATCAATAGCAATTGTTAATATCTGCTGACTTCGCTTCTTCTTAATTCCCAATCCTGTCCTATTACTACTCGCCATAAATACAAATTATATCAACGGATATATTAGACTTTCTTAGGTAATTCGGGTTTTGAATCATTATCTTCGTCTTTCCGTTCTTCGGTTGCGGCTTGTTTGCGGCTTTCGGAACGATTGTAATCTTGCTCAAATACTACATGACAATTATCATCCATATCATCTGTTGCCGAATATCCAATCTCCACACTACTATAATTTTGACAATTCAAAACAACAATTCCGGTATCAACCTCTCCAAAATAACCACCCAAACAAGAAGTAATTAACAATGAAACCATGAGGTAAGGGTGCATATTACGAGTATGATTGATTCCACTATCTAATTGTTTTGAAAATCCACTCTTTCTGCGTAAGACATGGTGTTCCATAAATACATAAACTTAGATAATGTATTTCCTCGCAACCCATCAAGATTAAACTTATATGAACAATTTCTGTTGTTGAAATCTTTAGTGGAAATAATCCCTGCGGCCTTCCATCTTTTCAATGTTAATCCAACCGTCGTGGGGCTACACCTAATTCCATGATTGCTACACCGTTCACTAATTTCCGAAGGCGAATACCAATAATCGCCATCATAGTGTTGTTGATGATGGAGGAATGAAAGCATAGTTAGTGTGCGATGAAATCCTCTATTTTGAGAACCTTTTAATGCCGACCAACAGGCTATTGAACAATAACCCCTATTTGCTTTTTCTAAACTGTTCACAAGTATTATAGTATTATCACACATTTGACAAGTTAATTCAATTTTAGGCCATCTCAATTTATTGTTATGATGTTTGTTATTGCCCTCAAATGAAACCATCTTTAATTTTTTATCATCAAATGCCCTACAATATCTTGAACAATATGTTTCTTCCCAAGCAAGGTCGCCTTTTAATGGTCTATTCGTATTCATTTTTCTTGAACAAACCGGACATTGGTGGTGGGATATGTTAATTGCCATGATTAACAAAATAATTGACAGGTATAAGAACTTTCCCTACATTAAGACTACTGCCCCAATACCTACTGCGGCTAATACATACATTAGCATATTACTACCCTCATTTGTAGCAGTTTCTCCGCCTTCCTCTTCGGGTTCTGCGTATATACATTTTTTGCTACTCGTAGGTGAGGTCTGTGTGTTGGCCTTAGCATCATAATTTTCTGCGGTGGTGTCCATGCAACCCCTTCTTACTGTCCCTAATAAATCTGCATAGATTGGGCTTTTGTCAAATGGGCCAAAAGTTGTAGTAGGTGTAATAACTACACCATCCAAAAGAACTACCGGAAGCCCTCCGTCAAGTTTATCATATGCGGGTTTTAATAATGATATAGAAGGATATTCATAATTATAGCCATAGTATTGATACGCACCTTGAGTTTGATTTCCGCAACCATCTGTTGTTACATCCATACTTCTTACAGTAATAAATAACTGTTGCTTAAGTTCACTACCTACGACCCCTTGTGTGTGTTCACCGGACTTAACATATCTCGTTTCGGTTGTTGAACCTAAAGTTTGGTCTTGTATCTCTTTCAAAGTTTTTAATCTATCAAGCAATCCACCATAACCTGCTCTTGTGTCGGCAGGGGTGTCATTTTCAAATTTTGAAGCAGTAATTCCCGATGATTTTTCCCATGTATAGGTTTCACCATTAGAAAATGTATAAATGATTTTTTCCACATTTCCATTACAATTACTTGTAAATAATGTTTTATCAATTGAAAACAATGTGCTATCACAAGCCGTTTCCGTTTTCCATTGATTAGAAGGTTGTGCCGTCAAAGTGCAATTGGGAACATAATTAGTTTCTAATGTAGTCAAATTAGTTTCTAATGCCGCCTTAGAAGAAGCCTTAGCCGCATTAACATCACTACCTTTTGTCCATTCAAATGTAGGTGTTGTATAAGTCCATGCCACCGTTTTAGGTCTTACACCATTAACCGAACAAGAACTCGCCGTGCAAACCTTATCAATTGTGGCTACATAATATCCTTCCGATTTATCACCTATAATTGGCCTTCGCATGAAAACGGTTCGCCCCTCAAAACGAACTCCGTCACTTGCTGTTGAAGAATTTTTCCTAAATTGCCCCCGTATAACTTCATAAAATTGACAAGAATTATCTAAAGTTAAAGCGGTTGAATCATAATTTGGACTCCCACTTTCTGTGCAACCTGCATTAGTAGCCTCATGTGCTGTTCTATATTCCTCCCATTTATTATTATACAAAGAGGTATTAAATCTATCGCCCTCAAACACTTGCGTAAAACCGGGATTAGAAGGGTTAATACAAGAAGTCCCCGCATTTGCACCAACGCCCCGAAGCGATTTGATGAAATTGGATATTTGGAGAGTAGTGGGTGCAGAAGGACTATCCCAAGAAACAATGTAAAACTTATTATTATTGTAATTAGCGTATTGATATAACCAATAACCACCATTAGGTGAGGTGTATTTTTTACTTAATGAGGAAAAAGCAGTAGCGGGTAATGAGAAACAAGATGAAGAATTAGCACCGCCGTCACCACCGCCACCTTGACCGCCACCCTGTCCCGTTCCTTGTCCTTGAAAGGCAATAATGTTTTCGGCCCTTAGTGGTGTCCAAACAAACTCATTATGGCCGAACATAACTGTATATTATTGCTCTAACTATCTAAAATCACTTGAGAAAGAAAATTCCACCGATTAAGGCAACACCAATTACGCCATAAATTAGCCAATTGGTTTCTGTTTCGGTTTCATCGGCAACACAAACTCCTGTTGCATCTGCGGTGAATCCACTTAGACAATCGCCACAATCACCGGGTTTAGCACCCGATTCACGATTTTCTGTGGCGCAATCCTTTGCCGTTGCACCGCCGGTTCCATCATCTCCACCTGTTGAGACTCCGGTATCATTCCCTGCGTCTGCGGGTGATAATTCGCTAAATGTGATACCTTGTCCTTGTGAACTTGCCAAAACATTTGATAACCAATTTGTTAAATCCGAAGCACTTGTTTTGCCACTATTACTTCTTCCTGTATTGCCTTCATATTGCACCCAATAACTGTCTGTTGATGAATACCATTTGGCATCATTATATTTTCCTTCATTACCTGCTGTTGGTTCAACATCAAAACTCGTTGCATTAAAAGTCTTCATTTCGGCCATTAACAAATTGTTAATCGGTGTCCAAGAGATATTATTATGTCCAAACATATATTATTATGGTTGTCCTTACTATCTAAAATCCCTTAACGATTGTTAGTGATTTCTTCCTCACCAAAGAACGATTTTAAGGACTGTTCGTTGCTAAGTGATTTATATGTCGCCTTTCCCGTTCCGATTTGGATTTTGCCAACAAGGTCTTTCGCCATCAACATTTTTAGCAAATTAGCCGCCTTATGTGGTGAACAAGAAGTATTTCCATACCATTCATTCCAATAAACAGAAACCTGTTTGGAGGTTAATGACTCATTAGGAAATTCACGAAGAATGCGAAGAATACGCACCCTATCCCCTACCTTCTTTGAGCCTACTCTTGCCGATGTGTGAATCGCAGAACGATGGGATTGACGCATACATTGATTGCCACAGAAATGTCGGTTTTCCACGCCCCTTGTGATTTTGAAATCATCATTACACCATGCACACGCAACCATTATTTTCGGGTATGGTGGATTGTATGCGTATTTGCCCGAACCCCTCCATGCTTCATACAGGGTCTTCTTCTTGAAACCGTCTGCTATTGTAGTCATAAATATAGAACAATAGCGTGAACAAAACTTCTTATCCATTTTGTATGTCCCATCGGGTCGCCCACAGGCACAAAACCCAACGATGTCTAATTGAGCATCAATGATTTTCTTTCTTGGTTGTGTTTTGACTTCTGTTGGTCTGCGAGTTTTTGTAGTGGATTCAAATACTAACGGATTTACTTCTTCCATAACTTATGTTATTACGCAACAGGTATAATAACCCTTCTCAATAAATCAATTCAAAATGGGTCTTTGCTATGAAAAAATCACCCGGATTTGGGCTTGTTGCATTATGACTACCACTTGCTCGGATTTGAATAGTAATCTCTCCGGTCATATTCCCTATACCAAATGTGTAATCATTAACGGAGTTATTGGATTGAACAGACCATACAGTTTCATTCTCATAAATGAGAGAATAATTTACCCATCCCTGCTCCCAAGAAATAGGCTCATGGAAATATGCTGACAATTCAAGATTCAAATATAAATTACCACTATTATTAAATGTGATTATGGAATTATTGCCCATACTCATCGGATTGTCATTCCAAAATTGATGAGAATGATTATCAAAAATATCTTCTGTGAC
>Ga0209091_10000773_pt1 | contig 29973 bp, 27 predicted proteins | sample ArcticOcean_MG_C_6_FD_187438 | JGI IMG/M metagenome (GOLD analysis project Ga0209091, IMG submission 187438) | Marine microbial communities from western Arctic Ocean - ArcticOcean_MG_CB8_128 (SPAdes) (version 2) | ecosystem: Environmental > Aquatic > Marine > Oceanic | place: Arctic Ocean...
ACCTAGAAAGTTTATAAATCCAAAAACTAAAGAAGTTTCTTATCTAGGCGAAACCGCAACTATGCACTTTAAACCCTCTAAATCATTACTAGAAAAGTAACTTTTGGTTTAATATTCTAATATTATGACTAAATCAATTATAGTAGCTATTGATGAGCACGATAGAGCTTCATTTAATAGAATCTTAGACGGCTTGGATCCTAGTCTGTGTATGGTTAAAATCGGAAGTGTGTCTTTTAATGCACTTGGCCATGACATTATTTATTTGGCAGCAGACAAAGGTTTTGATATTTTTTTAGACCTAAAGCTTCACGACATCCCAAATACGGTAAAAAAATCTATTGAAGGATTATCAACTCTTCCAATACAGATGCTTACTATCCATACATCAGGCGGCAGGCTTATGATGGAATCTGCAATGGAAGCAATAAAAGGCACTGATATAAAAGTTTTTGGAGTTACTGCTTTAACAAGTCTATCAGATATAGATACATATCAAATTTATCAAAGAACTGCTGCTGATCAAGTTAATGCAATGCTTGATATAGCAGAAGAGGCAAAAATTGATGGAGTTGTATGTTCTCCACACGAACTTGATCTAGTGACTGCAAGAGGGACACTTCTTTCAATTACCCCTGGTATTCGTTTGTCAGATTTAAATGATGACCAAACTAGAGTTATGACTCCTAAACAAGCTATCGACTTAGGTGCAAATTATTTAGTTATTGGAAGACCTGTAACGGGTGCTGAAGATATTACAGAAGCGTTAAATACAATTTATCAAAGTATTAATTAATTATGGAAAAGCCAAATAATTATTTCTTTGAAAATGATCTATTAAGATATGAATCTCATCTTAAAGGATTTACAAGTTCAATTTTTAATAAGTTTAATGCAAAATTTAAAGAACTTAATGTTGATTCAAAGATAGAAGATCTATTTGCTGGCAAAAATGTCAATTACACTGAAGATCAGGCTGCATGGCATCCACAATATAGAGCAAATACACCTAATTGGCCCTCTAAAGACTTATCTGAGTGCTTGAATAAAGGAGTTCTTGATGGAGTAATTAATATTGTAGTGCTTGGAATTGGCGGTTCATTTGAAGGACCAAAGTTATTAATTGAAAGTTTAATTGGACCTAATACACATTTGAATCATCTATTTATTACAGGCTCAGATCCTGTTGAATTTATAGAGAAAACTTCTAATCTTAAAAACACTGAGACACTATTTATAATCTCATCAAAATCATTCACAACCGATGAAACGCTTGAGACTTTAAACGATGCAATAAAGTGGTCTGGAGATATGAATAAATTTATCGCAATCACTGCAAATGTATCAGAGGCATCAAAATACAATATTAAGCACATTATAAAATTTGATAAAGAGATTGGAGGCAGATATTCAATTTGGTCTGATATCTCAGTTCCTGCTTTTCTTGATGCAACTTTTGAACCAGATAATTTTCTAAAGGGTGGCAATCAAGCAGACTTAGACCTTCAAAATAATAAGAACTATTTAGACTTTGTTAAAACATTATCTTATAGCGATATTTGGTTAAATAATTCAGAAAATAAAACCTCCAGAGCTGTTTTATCATATAGCTGGAAATTAAGATCCTTTGCCGACTATGTTCAGCAACTTGAAATGGAATCACTAGGCAAACAGCCACATAAAAATTCTAATTTTAAAAAAACCGGACAAATTATTTTTGGAGGCTATGGCCCAACTGCTCAACATTCTTATTTTCAATTACTTCATCAAGGTACTCAAGATATATGTGCAGATATAATTGCTAGTAAAGAGGATTTAAAAAGTTTGGCATATGCTCAGGCTATTACCCAAGCAAAAATTTTATCAGATGGAGCAGATGATCTTTTAAAGGCTCAAGAGAAAATTAATGGCAATATCCCTTTAAACCTTTTTCTACTTAATAAAATTGATGCATACACTTTAGGCTATCTCATAGCTACTTGGGAGCACAGAACATACATTACTGCTGCAATGCTTCAAATCAATCCATATGATCAGTATGGAGTAAGTGCTGGAAAGATTTATACCAAAAAATATCTTCATGATAATGGAGCTTAATCTAAAAAAAGTTCCTGAAACTCCAGGCGTTTATAAATTCTTTAACAATTCAGAAATCATTTACATAGGTAAAGCCAAAAATTTAAAGAAAAGAGTATCAAGTTATTTTGGTAACGCTCAAAAAGATAGAAAAACTTCTCAAATAAAAAAATTAACAGATCAAATTGAAACTTTTACAACAAAAAATGAAGTAGAAGCTCTTTTACTGGAGCAAATGCTCATTAGAGAAAATAAACCTAAATTCAATATTCTTCTTAGGGATGACAAAACATATCCATATATCTATTTTTCTCTTGATCATGATTTTCCCTCTGTAAGTTTGAAAAGGACCAAACAAGCAGTTGATGAAAAGTATTTTGGACCATTTGTTAGTTCCTATGCAGTTAAATCTTCAATCAAAGAAATACAAAAGATATTTAAAATAAGAAATTGCAGTGATAATACCTTTGCATCAAGAACCAGGCCTTGTATAGAACATCAAATGAAAAGATGTAGCGCCCCATGTGTTAAAAATATAACAAAGAATGATTATTCTGAAGATATAACAAGCGCTAAAAGTTACTTAAGTTCATCTGATTCCCAGACTATAGATAGATTAAAAAAAGAAATAGAAGTATCTGTTTCAACATTAGCTTTTGAGAAAGCTGCTGAGATAAGAGATCGCCTAAATAGACTTACTCTTTTAAGAGAAGAGCAATCAGTTACCACCCTTGCAAAAGATATTGATATATTTTCAGCATATGAAGACAATGGATATCTTGGAGTTTGCATAATAGTTGTAAGAAGAGGGAAAATAAGAGGTACTAAAACTAACCTTATTAAAAAGGGGTATTTTAATTCAATAGAATCAGTTTATCAGGGCGCTATTCTAAATTTTTATAATAATAATATAGATATTCCAAATAAAGTTCTTTGTATAAATAAACTGGAATCAAAAGAATTAATAGAGGCAGCTATAAAAAAGAAACATAATATTAATATAAAAATCTCATTTACTCCAAGTAAGGATATAAGACCATTATTTAGCTTATGCAAAATGAATTCTCAACAAGTAATATCTAATCATTTGAGCAAAGAGGACAAATACACTTTTGCATTTAAAGAATTGGCAAAAGATCTTGGAATATCAAATGATATCAATAGGATTGAAACTTTTGATGTAAGTCACTTCTCTGGAGACAACGCCATTGCATCCTGTGTAGTTTTTTCAAAAACTGGTTCTTATAAAAAAGGGTATAGACTTTTTAACATCCCAAAAGAATTTGCTGGTAACGATATTGGCTCATTAGAAAATGTTTTAAATAGAAGACTAAAGTATTTTGATGATAAAGATATCAAACCTGAACTAATTGTTATTGATGGGGGTAAAACACAGCTAAAATTTACTCGATCCATCATTAAAGCTTCAATTCATAATGATATTAAGGTTATTTCTATCGCCAAGGGCGGCAATAGAGTTAGAGCTACTGAAACAATTTTTTCTACCAATGGGGTTGTAGAATTTGATAAATATTCAAAATCATACTTATTACTTCAAGAAATGCGAGACGAAGCTCATCGTTTTGCAATTTCAGCACAAAGAAAGAAAAATTCAATAAAAAAATCTAAACTAGATCTTATTCCAGGAATTGGGCAGGTTTTAAAAAGGAGATTATTAAATAAATTTAAAAATATTAAATCTATTAGTGAAGCAAGTATTGAAGATTTAATGACTCTAAATGGTATTAATGAGAAAATAGCGCAAGAAATTAAAACAATATTAAATTAATGACTTACTTTATAAATGCACTAACACTTTCCAGAATTTTTCTTGCTGCGATTATTTTTTTATTATTAACTAGGCCAGAAGGATACTTTCTTGCTTTTATTTTATTTTTTATAGCCGGAGTAACTGATTATTTTGATGGCTACTTGGCAAGAAAATATAACTTAACTTCTGAGATTGGAGAAATTTTAGATCCAATTGCAGACAAAATATTAATTGTTTTTGTTTTATTTGGACTTTCAGTAAATCTTACAAGTTATTTCATAGCTTTCATGGCATCTTTAATAATAACAAGAGAAATATGGGTAGGAGCTCTTAGAGATTTTAATTCTAGAAATGACAACCTTGATGCGACAAAAGTAACTTTTTTGGCAAAGATTAAGACTACCATTCAGCTTTTTACAATTAGCATCTACTTACTAGGGTTAACATTAAATAGCATGCTTTTAATATTATTTGGAGATATGTTCTTATTTTTATCCTTATTAATAACCATTTATACTGGTTATATCTATACTGTTAATTCTTTTAAGCATTAATTATGAAAGTTGCAATTATTGGCTATGGATTTGTTGGAAAGGCATTACAAAATGGCTTAAAAAATTCTGTAGAAGTTTTTTTAGTAGATCCAAAACTAAATACCAATATAAATGATCTTAAAACTTTTAAACCAGATACGATATTTATTTGTGTTCCAACTCCAATGAATAATGACGGATCACAAGATACATCAATATTAGAAAACGTTACTAATGAATTAAATTCCCTTTCAGAATCAGCATTAATTGTTTTAAAAAGCACAGTAATACCTTCATACATGTGTGAAATAGAAATTAAGATTCCAAACATTGTATATAACCCAGAGTTTTTAAGAGAAAATTTTGCTAATGAAGATTTTATAAATGCTGATCTTATTGTTTTTGGAAGTAAAAATGATGAAGCAAATAAAAAATTAGCAAATTTTTATTCTCAATACACTAAATGTATTAATACCAATTATCAATTCACAGATTTAATCTCTGCATCTTTGATTAAGTATTCCATAAACACCTTTTTATCCGCTAAAGTAATATTTTTTAATGAATTTTTTCAAGTTTTTAGCAATTCTGGAACGGGTGATAGTTGGGAAAATTTTATAAAGATTATGCAAAATGATAAAAGAATTGGAAACTCGCATATGCAGGTTCCTGGTCCTGATGGAAAGTTAGGATTTGGAGGCCCATGTTTCCCGAAAGATACAAAAGCTTTACTTCAATATTCTAAAGATATCGGTGAGCCTCTCAAGCTTCTAGAAAAATGTATCTCGTTAAATAATAATATACGCAGTCAATATAATTCCTTAAGTAAGAGAGAGGCAGAGCAAAATATAAATTTTGATAGCAATATATCTGACAATAGCAAGGAGATTAGATGAAAATTATAATAGTAAGTGGTGGTTTTGATCCTATACATTCAGGGCATATAGCATATTTTCAATCTGCTAGAAGCTATGGTGATAAATTGGTAGTAGCTCTTAATAGTGACTCTTGGCTTGAAAATAAAAAAGGAAAGTTCTTCATGCCTTTTAATGAAAGAAAAGCAATTATAGAAAGCATTAGTTATGTTGATGAGGTTATAGATTTTGAAGATGATAAGATTGGAAGCTGTATAAATGCTCTAGAGAAAGCAAAAAGACTTTATCCTAATGATGAAATATTTTTTGCAAATGGGGGAGATAGAAATAATTCAAATATTCCTGAAATGTCAGTAAGTGGAGTTGAATTTATTTTTAGCATAGGCGGAGATGATAAGAAAAATTCTTCATCCTGGATATTAAAAGAATGGCATTATTATCATGAGGAGAGATTATGGGGATCTTTTTATAATTTATTCGAAGAAAAACAGGTAAAAGTTAAAGAATTAATCGTAGATCCTGGAAAGGGAATGAGTTTCCAAAAACATTTTAAAAGAAGTGAGATTTGGTTAGTTACCAAAGGCTCATGTATCGTCAATTACAGCAAAGATGAGCCAGATAATAAAACAGCAATTCAACTTAATAAGTTTGATCATTATTTAGTGGATGTTGGCGATTGGCATCAAATCACAAACCCATTTGAAGAAGTATGTCATATCATAGAGATTCAGTATGGGAAAGAATGTATAGAAGATGACATAGAAAGAACAGAATATTATTCCCCATAATAAAGTCATTTTAATAAATATTTATATAAAGATGAGATACAATATGCTCCAATTAGTGGCTGGATGGCAGAGTGGTTATGCACCGGCCTGCAAAGCCGATTACTCCGGTTCGATTCCGGATTCAGCCTCCATTAATAACTAAATACATATGATAAAAGTAATTGCAGAAATAGGAATTAATTTTGGTGGAGATATTGATGTGGCAAAAGATCTCATATCACAAGCCAGTCAATCAGGTTGCTGGGGAGTAAAGTTTCAGTTCCGCAATCCAGAAACCTTTTATTATTCAGATAATGAGATTGGTGATGCTATTGTAAGAAATGAAATACTTAAAAATCATCTTTCGTATGCTCAAATATCTGAATTGCAAGATTATTCTAGCTTGTTAGGCTTAAAATTTGGTATGTCTTTTTTTAGAGAGAGTGATCTGAACTTGTATCTTGAAAATGTCAAAGAAGCAGATTTTTACAAAGTGCCTTCTGCAGAATGTACTAATATTTTGCTAATTGATTCACTTATTAAAAGAGAAAAAGTATTAATAATTAGCACAGGCGGGCACGTTCTTGATGATATTCTAAATCTACTTAATAAAAGTAAATATAGTGAAGTAATCATTATGCACTGCATAGCTAACTATCCTGCCGATTTGGGGATACAAAATTTAGCAAAGATTGGTAGAATATCTAAAACACACACCCCAGGTTATTCAAGTCATGACGCTAATTTTGAGGTCTGTATAGCTGCGATGGCTTCAGGCGCGCAATTTATAGAACGACATTTAACAAATAATAAAAATGGCCCTGGACTCGATGACTCTTCGTCTTCAAACCTTGATGAGATGAAAAAAATATGTATGTTTGCAAATTTCTTTGATGGAATAATTGGTGATGAAAGCGCATTGCCAAATCAAGGAGAAATCTTAAATATGCAGAATTTAGGAACAGGGCTTTATGCTAAAAATAATCTAAAATCTGGCAGTATTTTATCATTGAATGATTTTCATATAGCCGCTCCCAGAAAAGGACTTTCATTGGGTGAATTTCAGAATATGTATTCTAATAAATCTATAAAAAGAGACTTTATTCAAGGAGCACCTTTAACAAGAAGTTCATTTTTACCTCCAATCAATAAACTATCTAATGAGGTCTTAAGCAGAGCTAACAAAAAAAAAATAACTATTCCTGTTAGAATTCATGATCTTGATATAATGAGGTTAAATGTTGGGACTGGGTGCTATGAATTTCATTTATCATATGAAGAAGTTTTATCTGAGGATCTAATTAATCTAGTATCTAATTGCTTTCCTGACGAGATATACTCAATACATCTTCCAGATTATATCCCTAACAATAGAATCTTTGATCCAATCTCTCCAGATGAAGACATAAATATAATAAGTAAAAAAATTTTAAAGAGGACTGAAAATCTTGCTGATAAGTTAGAGCAACTAACAGGCAAAAAAGTTCCGATAGTTGGTTCATTCTCTCAAAGGAATGATAGCCACGAAATATTCTTTAACAAACTAAAAGATGAGATTGTAGATAGTTCAAATCAGTCAATATATCCACAATGGCTTCCTGTCAATGCTTGGTATTTTGGTGGAACTGTGAAGTTAGATGTTTTTAATAACGAGGCATACATTGACTTAATTGAAAAATATAATATGAAGGTGTGTCTTGATATTTGCCATGTAATTTTATCAGCTAATTCTTCTAATGCTTCTTACAAGAGTTGGATTGAAAGATTAATGCCTTATTCTGAACACTTTCATCTCGCCGAAGCAATTGGTGAAGATGGAGAGGGCCTTCCTCTTGGAACTGGATTACCAATAGAATATAGTAAAATTATTAATGAAGATAAAATGAACGTAATAGAGGTTTGGCAAGGACATTTTGATGATGGGCATGGTTTTAAAGAAGCAATTAATTATTTAGATATAAAACAGGAGATATGATGAAGAAAGTTTTAATAACTGGAATTACTGGACAAGATGGATCATTTCTAGCACAAGAGCTAGTTCAAAGAGGCTACGACGTAGTAGGCCTTGTAAGACGTGGCAGTACTCCTAAAACAGGTAGATTAGACTATTTAGGCATCTTGGATAAAGTCCGATTAGTTTCAATGGAGCTTACAGAATTTGCAAACGTTTTTAGTGTAATAAAAGCGGAATCTCCAGATTTAATTTATAATCTTGGCGCACAAAGCTTTGTTGCTGACAGTTTTGACCATCCACACTTAACAAGTGAAATTAATTATACTGGAGTCCTAAATATACTTGAGGCTGTTAAGGTGCTTGGAATTGAATGTAGTATATATCAAGCGAGTACGTCTGAAATGTATGGTGATGTCTTAACTGACCCTCAGAATGAAGATACACCATTTAATCCTTTAAGCCCTTATGCTGTTGCAAAAGCTGCTGCCCATCATATTATTAGAAACTATAGATTCGCATATGGAATGAAAACAAGTAATGGAATTTTATTCAACCATGAATCAGAACTAAGAGGCAGAGAGTTTGTTACAAGAAAAATTACTTCTAAACTTGCTTCAATTAAAGTTCAGGATGGACCTCCTGTTAGGCTTGGAAATCTAGACTCTGTTCGTGACTGGGGTTATGCAAAGGATTATATAAAAGGAATGATTCTTATAAATGAAGCCAGCCAAGCTTCAGATTATGTAATTGCAACGAACACAATTAAAACAGTCAGGGAGTTTTTTGAGTTCTCAGCAATAGCTGCCGGTTTTTCTCCTGTCTTTGAAGGGGAAGGAATGGATGAAAAATGTATATGCAAAAAAACTTCAAAAGTTTTGTGTGAGGTCGATAAAAAATTCTTTAGGCCAAGTGATGTAACTTATTTAAGAGGAGACTATTCCAAAATTAACCAGGAGTTAGGATGGAAGCCCGAAACAGCATTTGAAACAATGGCAGAAAGGATGGTTTTAACAGATATACAGCTTGTTGAGTCTGGAAACATATATAGCTTTTAGTAATAAAGATATGAAAACTGTAGCTTTAATTCCCGCTAGGAGTGGCTCAAAAGGAGTCCCTGGAAAAAATATTAAAAATCTAAGCGGTAAGCCTTTAATAACATGGTCTATAGAGCAGGCAATGGCCTCAAGAAATATTGATAGAGTATTTGTTTCAACTGACTGCGAAGAGATTGCCAAAATTGCAAGGGATAGTGGAGCAGAAATTCCATTTCTCAGACCAAAAGGACTTGCTTCTGACGACGCGACCACTGAAAGTGCTATGCTTCACTTCTTAGATCATCTGCAATCTAAAAATACTACTCCTAGTAAAATTGTTTTACTTCAATGTACATCTCCTATTCGTCATGCAGATACTTTGGATAGGGCGATTGATTATTTCAATGAAAAGAAATTTGATAGCCTATTGTCTGTATGTAATTTTCATGGCTTTTTATGGAAAGATATTATTAATCCCAAAGCTGGTTACGATTTTAAAAATAGACCTAGAAGACAGGATATTAAAGAAAAGAGCTATCTAGAAACTGGCTCTTTTTATATCACGGACTCACAACTTTTTTTAAAAGAAAAGAATAGACTAATTGGAAAAATTGGAATGTTTGTAACATCTGAAGAGGAGAGCTACGAAATTGATACAGAAATCGATTTTTCCGTTTGTGAAGGTATTATGAATAACTTGATCAAGTAGAATTAATTAGGAATTTCCATAAGTTTGCAGCTCTCCGTCTTGTTATAAGAGGGTAGATACCTAGATCATAAACATTTCATTATTTAGATATTTTAGATAAAGTAAGTTTTTTCATGGATTTAATAGATTTTAGAAATATCATTTATATAATCGAAGTTAAGTAGTCAAGTAATTTGATAGATTAAAATTAATGTCTAGGCATGTATGGCACCAATAAATTTATTTATGTCTAATAAAATCAGAGTATAATTTACAGAGTTTATCTTGCCCGGGTGGTGGAATTGGTAGACACAAGGGACTTAAAATCCCTCGCCAGCAATGGCGTGCCGGTTCAAGTCCGGCTCCGGGTACCATTAAATGAGTAAAAATTATGGAAAATGATGGAATGCAGAATTTCAATACACAATTTAATTTTAATATTTTATTTAATGAGATTTTTAAAAAGAAATTATTAATAATTGTAGTTACTCTTGTTTTTGCTATTCTATCTGTATTTTTTTCATTGCAAATACCAAACAAGTACAAATCATCTTCTTTATTATCTGTTGTAGAATCTAAAGATGGAATGCAATCAGCTCTATCTGGATTAACTGCACAGTATGGAGGATTGGCATCAGCGGCAGGAGTTACTTTACCAGGCTCTGAAGGCTCTAATAAAAGTTATCTTATTATAAACACAATAAAATCTAGAGCTTTTTTGAAACACTTAATTGAAATAGATCCAAGTATTATACAAAATATTATGGCATATAAGAGTTACGATGCAAAATCAAAAACTATAACTTATGATTCTGATATATATAACCCTATTAAAAAACAATGGGTCAGAGAGCCAACAAAGTATCATAAATCAAAACCATCTTATTTAGAGCTCCATGAGTTATTTGATAAGAAAGTATTACAGGTAACGTTAGATAAAATAACAGGCTTAATAAAAATTTCTATTGTTACAGTTTCACCCGAATACTCTAAATCACTGCTAGAACTTATTATTAATGAATTGAATATTACCGAAAGAAAAAAAGATATAGATAAAAGTTCTAAGGCATTAAGTTATCTCGAACAAATTATTATAACAACTTCACAAGAGAACATTAAAAAATCTATTAACAACTTAATTGAATCTCAACTTAAAATTCAGATGCTAGCAAACCTCCAAGAGGATTATTTACTCTCTCTTATTGATCCACCATTTATTCCTGAGCTTAAGGACTCTCCATCGAGAGCTATAATTTGTATTTTTGGTACATTCATTGGATTTTTATTATCAATATTGTTTGTTCTTGCTAGTTTTTTTAAAAGAATAAGAAATTAATATTGGTGATGATTGAATCTTATTCATGATTAGCTTTAGCCGTGACCGCTACAATAGAATATTTAAAAAATATCTTGATCACTTTCTTCAACTTTGTGTTTGGGGACAAAATCTATTATTTATTATGCTTTCGGCATATTTCCTGCCAATTGAGGTATTTGGAATATTTTCATTCAACTATGTAATTGCAGGTATATTAGGAGTTTTCATAAAATTAGGCCTAGATTCCGTATACATATACTTTGCAAACCGTTTAGATTTTAAAACTACCATATTTATCTGTGCTGTCATTTTTGTTATCAACTTATTTTTAGTATCAACTGTCTTATTTTTTACAAAAGTACTCCATATAAGTATTTTTATACTTGCTTTTTTGATTGCTTTGGATGAAATCTACTATTCTATTAAAAGAGTAGATAAAGAAGCAAAAGAATTTTTATTAATCAGAAACTCTTTAATTTTTCTAAGAGTTATCGCTATCTTTTTTTTTCACAGTAATGAAATTCAAGTTATTTTTCTATTGGTAATTAGCCTAATACCTTCAATTTTTTTCTATTCCATCATGATAGGGAGAAGATATGTAGTCAATAAAAATAAACAATTTATTATCTCTAAAATTACATCGAATAGTATCAAATCGATTTCCATATTTTCTTTTAAATCTACTATTTCAAATCTTTTAGGTGTTCTAACAGTTAAGATTGATATTTTAATGCTTGCTCTTTTAACTACATTTACTCAAGTTGGTTATTACGAAGTTGGTGCGCGTTGGGGGTTTTTAGCCATGATCCCCTTAACATTATTTTCTGCTGTAAATGCTCCAAAAATAACTAAACTAGCACAAAGGAAGAGCTATAAACATTTGTTAGTTTACTTCAATGATTCAAGAAAAATAATATTCTATATCACACTTATATATTTTATTTTTTTAATCATTCTAAGACAGTTTTTTTCTATCGTACCTAATAATTTTTTATATAATCCATTTGATATATCTTTAATACTTGCCTTTGGCTATACAGTATCTTCCTTTTTTGGGCCTACAGGGACGGCTATAGTTATGCTTGGATACCCTGGGAGTCACCTAACAAGAATAACCCTCTCCTTGTTAATTAATATAATATTAAATCTCTACTTAATTGATTTATTTGGAGCATATGGAGCTGCATTATCAACCTGTATAGTATTAATTTTAGCAGCTCTCATGAGTAACAAGATTTTTTTAAATATTACAAAAAAACATAATGAAACTTAGTATAAAAGAGACGTCGTTTTTTATTTGCTCTTTGGTATTATTTTTATCAACGATTGCTTTAGATACTGCCATAAATATAAGTATTCAAAGCTTTACAAAAATTATTATTTTTAATATTTGTATAGTTATTGTGTATCAGATATCTTTAAGAAAGATAACGTTTGAACTTTTATTTAATGCCTTTATTTTCCTATTTATTTTTAGTCGAGCAATATCAGGCATTATCTATGAAGATGAGGCTTTATATATGACAATCAATACTTATGGTAGTATCGAGATAGACGAAAGGGTGACTAAATTTATTTTTTCTATTTACTGTTCAATTATTCATATCTCTTTTTTAATTGGCTTACTATTCAAGAATAACTATTCTATTCCTCACGCCAATAAACCTTTCTTAAAAAAAATCTTTAATCATCAAATTTACTCTGTTAACAATAACTTACTGATAATACTGTTTATCTTTTTTATACCAATACAACTATCGTATATTAATTTTATTTTTACCAATGGTTATTTAGCTATATTTAATTCTGATAGCTTTTCTGGATTAATTTACAAAGATTTAATTTCAAGAGCTCTTTACTTGTCTCTCCCAATTGCTTTTATTTTTCAAATTAAAACTTTTCAGTCCATTTCAAAATTACTTCTATTCCTAATTGGCCTATTTATCTCTCTTGAATTATTAACTGGTCAGAGAGGGCATGCAGTTTTGCTTGGCCTTAGCTTGTATCTATACCACTCCATTTGTTTAAATAAGAATATTGGGGTGCGAAGATTGATTTTTTATGCTTTTATCGGTGTTATATTTATAGTATCTATAGATACTTTGAGATCTTCAGAATCTTCAGAAAGCTTATTGCTAATCGTTCTTCAAGGTTTTGGAACGACTCTTAATACTCATCAAGCCGGTATTTATTTTGAAGAAAATTTAAGAGATATGCAAAACTCTTTCTATTCCCTTTACGGCATAACTGATTATATTGAAAGATTACTTAATCCGGAGCTGGGGAATGTTTATAATACAAGGTCACATGAATTATTGATAACATCTGACTATTTGGGCCACAAACTAACCTATTTGATGAATAAAGAAACATGGTTATTGGGTTATGGACTAGGTTCAGCTTTTCTTTTAGAGCTATATATTGATTTTGGTAAATATATTACATTGTTTCTTATGACCATCGTGTTGGTTTCTTATAAATTTTATGAATCCAAAATTAAATTTTCCAATGGTTTTCTATCAAGCCTAATTTATATTAATCTTCTTCAGTATTTATTATTTTTACCTAGAGGATCATTATCTAATTTTTTTCCAACTTTGATTTTTATTTTATTGTTTTATTCCTTTATTACCGTTTCTTCATTTGTACTTTCTTATATGAACAATAATATTAATCAACATCATGATAAAAAGCATGTTTTATAAAATAAAGAGCGCTCTCTGCAGTATAGCTTTATTAATTTTTATAAGTGCTTGCGGCGGAGAAAAATTAAATGTTAAGCCAATAGAATTAACCTTTGATACCTCTTCATTAAGTTCTCCAACAGGAACAAGAATATCCTTATCATGGTCCTCAATAAATGCAGAAAAGTGCACAGCTTCTGGAGACTGGTCTGGCAACAAGGGCATTACTGGTATTGAAGAGGTCATACTCACAAAAGAGACTAACAACTATATCCTGACTTGCTCAGCGCCGGCTGGAAATTCTGTCACTAAAAACATCCAAGTTGAGGGATACAGAATGATAAGTGGTTCAGTCAGCAGCAGCTGGGATAATTTAATTTATAGAATATATTATGATGAGAATAGAAATTTTAAATATGACAGTGGCGAATATTTTGTAGAATCTTTATTGGACGGATCGTTTAGTATTCGTTTTAAATCTGGCCTCATATCTGCTGAAATACTAAATAAGAATGCTCAAAACACAAATCTAATTAATAATTTTTTGGTAATAGCTGAATTAAATAATTTTCAAGATTATATTTATCTATCTTCTTTATCATCCTTAGGGATAGAAGAATTTTTATCAGATCAGCTAAATTATGTACTTGGGATTTCACAATCTCTTGATATCGATACCTTTAATATAGATAATTCAGAATCAATAAACTCAGAATATAAAAAAGTTTGGATTTTAGAGCGTCAAATATCGACTATCTTACTTTCAATTCTAAAGATAACTGAAGAAAATTCTCAGATTGATAATAGTTTTGATATCTATCAAATTATTTCTAAAGTATTCTTAAGTAATCAAAACGTAAATGATGTCAGTTCTTTTTTAGTTATTAAAAATATAATGAATGAAGCTTACTTATATTTTAGCTTGCTTCAATTAGAAGATAATATTTTAAGAAACATTGCAACCTCGATAACAGCCCTAACTAGAGTTTATGAAACTAATCTATTAAATGATTCCTTCCATATCTTTCATAATTTTATATTTGATATATTCCTAACAGATTTAACTAATTTTATAAAAAAAAATAATGATTCCTCAATGATCTCTTCATCCTATCAAGCCAATCTAGTTGACTATATATATACCTCCCAGGGTCTTGAATCTCCTATAGATCAAGCCTTTTTAAGAAAAAATATTTCGATCCCTATCCAAGATATATCAAATACTAATTTCATTATTGTAGATAAAGAGCAAGATCAATACTTGGGACATCCTAGCTCAATCATGCTTGGCGATAATAGAACCATATTAGTTGTATATCCAAAAGGTCATGGCGCTGGAGAAATTGTATATAAAAAGAGTTACGATGCTGGTCTGAGTTGGACTAGTAGGCTTGAGACTCCAGAATCTTGGAATAGCTCCAAAGAAGTCCCAATTATATATAGAATGACTGACGATAAGGATATAGAAAGACTGGTTCTTTTTTCAAGCCTGTATCCAATCAGGAGCTCTATTTCAGAAGATGAAGGAATTACATGGTCAGAGCTTGAGCCTATTGGAAATTTTGGAGGGATTGTAGCAATGGCCTCTATTATTAAAAGGCAAGATGGCTCATATATTGGCTTTTTCCAAGATGATGGAAGGTTCATTGATGGAGCTGGAGCTGGAGAGGATGCCCCAGACTATGACTCAGATGACTCCTACTTTACCTTATATTCATCTACATCAAATGATGGAGGCTTGACTTGGAATGCCCCTTCTGAAATATATAAGAATAATGAAATATATCTTTGCGAGCCTGGCGCTATATTAAGTCCAGATGGTAACCAAATTGCACTATTGCTAAGAGAAAACAAGAGAGTAAAAAATTCTCATATTATATTTTCAGATGATGGGGGTATTTCATGGTCGCTTCCAAGAGAATTACCAGCCGCACTTACCGGGGATAGACATATAGCTAAATATATTAATGCTAATCAAATTTTAATTTCTTATAGAGATAGATCTATTGATAGAATTTATGGTGGAGATAATGACTATTATGGTGATTGGGTTTCATGGGTTGGGTCTTTTGATGATTTAAGATATGGATTTGAAGGGTATAAAAAGATTCGTATTATGGACAATAAACACCCAAATGATGCGGCATATACCGGTATAGAAATTCTAGAAGATGGTTCTATCTTAGGGATCTCCTACGGTTATTGGACAAAAAATGAGCAGCCGTTTATAGTTGCAAAAAACATTCATATTGATTGAGGAATAACATGACGCAAATTACTGGAAAAGAGAACTTAGTAGATTGGGAAGGAGAGAGACTAGTCCCAACAAATGCTAATCTAGATACATCTGTAAATCATATTATTAGATATCAATTTGCTAAAGAAAATATATTTGGTAAAACTCTTGATGCAGCATGCGGTGCTGGTTACGGAACTTTTCTTCTTTCTGAGGATTATACTGATGAGGTTTATGGAATAGATATCGAACAATCAGCAATTCAATGGGCCTCGGGAACATATGGCGAGCAAAGCAACCTTACATTTGAAGAACAAGATATTTATAAGACAAGTTATAACGATGGTGAATTTGATACTATTGTTTCTTTTGAGACGCTTGAACATCTTCCAGACCTTGATAATTATTTTAAAGAATTAAAGAGAATCCTGTCTCAAAATGGACAAATAATATTTTCAGTTCCTGACTGGGAAACAAATAATGGAGCTGGAAATATAAATAAATTTCATCTAAATGAGCTCACTTTTGAAAGTTTTACAGAATATTTAGAAAAATATTTTACTTCTTCAAAATTTTACTTCCAAGAAATTAGAAAACCAACTACAAATCAAAAGACTATATCATTCTTTGCATCTTTTCTGCCTCTACGCTTAAAAGCTTTTTTAAAAAATTTAATAGCTAATAATTCAAATAAAACTAGGTTTAATGGTAAAAATTTTATTGAACTAGAAGAGGCATACAGTGAAATATTTAACTCCTACAGAGTAAGAGATATTCAAGAATATGAAGATTTAAGAAATGAAGATGATGATTCGAGATTTGTATTTTTGGCAATATGCCAAAAATAAAAAATGAATTATATCTTTGTAAATACATATACAGCACTAATCCAAGGTCTATATTTATATAAAAAAAATTCTAATACTATCCTGGTAATAGATGCAGACTACTTCAAGAATTCAGATGAATTGATGAGGGTTTTAGCATCAAAGAAAATAAATGTGATTATTGATAAAAAAGGCTCATTCCTTTCATTTCCCTTCGGAAAAAAAATAGTAAAGACCGTCATTTACATCTTTTATAAAATATTTAAGGATAAAAAAATCAATAAAATTTTTTATAATGGAGATCCATCAACAATACTTAGATTAAAGGCTATAGCTAGCTCAAAAGAAATAATATTTATGGATGCTGGCTATCAGCACTATTTTCTTGTTTACATGAACAGTAAAAATAATTTCTATAAAAATGAATCACTTAGCTTCAAGATATTAAGAAACCTTTTTTTTGGTTTTAGATTAAATTACACAGATAAAAAAATTAAAGAGATTATTTTTATTTATGAGAAAATGTTTACTCTATCAAATACATTGCCGATTGTAGAAAAGATAAATAAAGACAAATTAATTCCAAATGTAATTTTAGGAATAAAAAATCAAGAGGTAAAAGAAGTATTTATTGAACTTTTTCCAAATTTACAAGAATTAGGAATAAAAAAAGACAAAAATATCATGCTTATAACTCAACCTTTATGCGAAGATGGTTATATGAGTTTGCACGAAAATATTAAAATTTATAATGACTATCTAAAAACATTAAGTAACCAAAACGCTTGTATTTATTTAAAAATTCACCCAAGAGAAGATAGTAACAAGTACTTAAATTTGTGTAAAAAGTATAATCTTACTTTTCTTGATGGTTTTCCCTTAGAACTATTGGAGTTATTTGATATCAACTTTTCCTTAGGCGTAACATATAATTCAACTGCAAATTATTTAAATTGTTTTGATGCAATGAAATTTTTAGATAAAACAATTGAGGCTAAAAATTAAATGAGATTATTTTGGGTTTTAAGACTTTGGATCTATTCAATCTTTATGGGCTCCTTTAATGTTTTAGGCTATCTTGGTAAACCAGTATTCTTTAAAGGATTTTCAAAGATATATTTTGGTAAAGACGTTAGAGTTTTCCCAGGAGCGCGCATTGAATCTCTTGGAAATGGAAAAATATTTTTTGGAGACTATGTTAGAGCTGGCCACAATCTTTTCGTTACCACCACAGATAAAGATATAAAAATAGGAGATAAAACTATTCTTTCTGCAAATATTTTTATTGGCACTCAAAAGAATGATTTTAAAAAAAATATCAATCAACCCAATAAAAACTGGTTTAAAGACAGTGAAGAAAATGAAATTATTATTGGCGAAAGGTGCTTTATTGGTTTCGGCGCTGTGCTATTGCCAGGAACTAAATTAGGAAAATCATGTGTAGTTGGCGCCAACGCAGTTTTAAGTGGCTCATATGATGATTTTTCAGTAATTGCGCCACCTAAGTCCAAAGTAATTAACAAGTTGCAGTAGATTTAATGGAAAAAAAAAGAATTCTATATACTGCGTATTCTATTGAAGATATAAATTTATTTATTTCATTAAATGGGAAGTCTGCAAATGATTATATGATTCTAACCGCAAGGCTTAGCTCTTATTTATATGCAAAATATATGCAATTAAGTGTTACCTCAATGTTTCATATACCTATCAAAGCAAGCTTTTACTCATTGTCAAGAAATAAAAGAAATCTTGAAATTGATAATAGATTTTATGAACAGTTCAAAATATCAGATAATTATCTAAGAATCTCAAAGGAACTTTATCTAAAATATTTAAAGAAGAACTTAGATTCAGATTTTGATTTAGTTTTTCATACTGGCACAGCAAGAGTTTTTGAGCAAGCGGTGGATTCATTCTATAAAAATACAAAGAAAATATATTGGGAGGCAGGCCCTAAAGGGAATATTTATTTTTCAAAAACTGGAGTAAATGCGGATGCAGATTTTAGAGATATATCTGCAAATGGCAAAAACATAATTTCAAATCTTTTTAAAGATCAATGCAAAATTTCTGTTAAACAAATAAAAAAGGCTAATCCGTTTATTACTTTTATATTTAAACTTCTTGAGCTTACATATATTCTTTTCTTAAACATTGCATTAAACAAAGAAATGAATGAGTTCATTCCAAAATTGAGAAGTAAACCAATTACTAATAAACAAAATATAAAAAATAAATATATTTTATTTATTGATCAGGTTGAAGCAGACGTTAACTCAACTCACCATGGGGCCTCAATTGAAGAAATAAAAAATTTAATGATTAAGGTTATTGATTTTTATGTTCATAGTTATAAAGACATTAAAATTCTTCGAAGAAAGCACCCAAGACAAAATCAAACTAAAGTAGCAAGATTATTATCTAAGAGTTTCCCTAATAAATTTATAGAAGATACTAATCAAAATATCTCTGAATCTATAAATAACGCAGAACTGGTAATCACAGTTAACTCAACCGCTGGACTTGAAACACTTATTCATGGGAAGCCAATACTTGTAATTGGTAATAGTTATTATGATAAACAGAAGGGTGTTATTAAAAAAAACCAACTGGATAATTTTGGGAAGTTGTCTGAAGAATTAAGCAAAGTAGGATCGGAATCGATTGAAAAGAATGCCAAAGATTTCATAGAAAGTAATTTCATACCTATAGATTATCGCGGTAAAATTTTATTTGAGGTTTTTGGATTTGATGAATTCATCTCTCTTTGTCTTTCGGAGGAATCTTTGTGGGCAAAATAGGCATAGAAAAATTAGTAATCATTGGCCCATCTTTTTTTAATTATTTAGATGCTATAAAAGAGGAAATAATTAAAATTGGTGTGGATACAGAATATATTATTGAAACTGGAAAAGTTGATTTTTTTACTAAAGCTATTTTTGCATCACCTATTCTTTCAAAAATATTTAGTCTATATATTAAAAAGAGGCATGAAGAAATATTAAATGCATGCATAAAAAAAGGTGCATCTCAAGTACTCTTCATATCACCCAAATCAATGTCAAATTATCTTTTGGATGAACTTAAAGAGAATAATATAAAAGTTTATTTATATATGTGGGACAGTTTTGATAATCAACCTGCATCTATAGATTTTTTAAAGAAATTTGATAAATGTGCTTCCTTTGATCCTGTCGATGTAAATAAATTTAATATGAAACAAATAAATCTATTTGCAGAAGAGATATATTTTGGAGGAAATAATAAAAGAAATAAGGATTTTGTTTTTGTTGGAACAGCCCACTCAATTAGACCATTAATAATAGAGAAATTACTAAAAAAATATCCTGAAAGATACTTCAATAATTTTATACATTTGTATAGAGGTAATGCATATTATTTTTTAAAGGCTTTAATACAAATTAGGTTTAGAAAATTTAATATCTTTTCCAAAGACTCAATTTCAAAAGAAATTATTGCAACACAATTTAAAGAATCAAAATATGTGCTAGATATAACTCATCCAGATCAAAATGGACTGACATCTAGATCTTTTGAAGCGATTGCATCAGGAGCAATTCTAGTAACAAATAATAAAAATGCTAAAGAAGTTCTTAATCTTTTTAAAGATAGAATTATTGAGTACCAAAATGTAGAATGTATTAATGTTGATGAGAATTCTTTTTCAGAAATGAAAGCTAATGAAAAAGAGCTTTATGAGCTTTCTTTAAACAGATTTTGTTATGAAATCATAAACCTAGTTAATACAAGATATGAGTAAATTTATTAATATTTTCGAACCTAATATCCCTTCAGATTCTCATGACCTTTTGCAAAAAGTTTTTAGCTCAAAATGGCTTGGTAGAGGTGCTTTAGCAAGTGAATTCGAAGAAAAATTATCAAAATTTACAAAAATTGATAGAACAAGCATGATGACTATGTCATCTTGCACTGATGCCATATTTGGAATCTTAAAACTTCTACCAGCTCATAATTCAAGAAAGACTGTAATTGTCCCTTCTGTTTCTTTTCCAGCAGTTGGTTCTGCTGTCATTGAAGCTGGATTAAATCTAAAGATAATTGATGTAAATCCAAATAATGGAAATATTTGTTACGAGTCTTTAGAAAAAGAATTTGGATCAGATGTTTTGGCTGTATTTTTAACTCATTACGGAGGCGGCGCAGTAGATACTGATAAAATCAGAGATTTAGTTGGTAATGATGTTTATATATTAGAGGATAGCGCCTGCGCTTTTGGTTCTTTTTTTCAAAGTGGTGATGCTGTAGGATCTAAAGCTGATTTTTCTTGTTGGTCTTTCGATGCTATGAAGCTCCTTGTTGCTGGAGAGGGTGGAGCAGCTTATGTAAAGGATGTTAAGCTTTATCAAAGATTAAAAGAATATTTATATTTAGGCCTGCCTGCAAATGAAAAAAGTGGTATGGATAAATCTGAAGCAGATGAGAACTGGTGGGAATACCAATTAAATGAGTTTGGAACGAGATCTGTATTTACTGATATTTCAGCTGCAATCGCTATTCCGCAGTTCAAAAATTTACAAGAATCAATCAATTTAAGAGCCACTTTTAGACAGAAATATATTGAAAGTATAAATAAAAATTCATTTATTGATTATGCATCTCAAGAAAATTGTTCACAATATTCCAACTATTTTTTTACTGTCATTAGTGACACTAGAGATGATTTTGCAAGATACATGAAGGCTAATGGCGTTTATTGCACATTCAGGTATTTTCCTTTGAGCGATATTAAGATTTTTCAAAATCATGCAGAAATATGTGATGTTAGCTCCTCAAATATTTTTTCAAAAACTGCAATCAATATTCCTATTCATCATAACTTATCTTTTGATGATGTTGATAAAATATCAAATTTGTTAATTTCATATAAAGGGGCTTAAAATCAAGTTACTAATTACAGGCGGAGCTGGTTTTATAGGTGGAGAAGTTATTCGTCAGGCTATTAGCCAAGGACACTCAATCATTAATATTGATAAGTTAACATATGCATCAAATCAAGACTCTTTAAAGTCCCTAGAAAATAATAGCGATTACTTATTTTATGAAGTTGATATATGTAATTTTAATAAAGTTACAAAAATTTTTGATTTAGAGCAACCAGATGTAATTATGCATTTAGCTGCAGAGAGTCATGTAGATAACTCAATACTTGATCCTGAAATCTTTGTCAAAACTAATATAATAGGAACTTATAACCTTCTTCAGATATCAAGAAATTACTTTGAGGGGCTTGATAAGACCAAAAAATCTCTATTTAGATTTCACCATGTCTCAACCGACGAAGTTTATGGTGATCTCACTATAAATGAAAGCGCTTTTAAGGAAACTAATTCATATCAACCTAGTTCACCATATTCTGCAAGCAAGGCCTCTTCTGATCACTTTGTTCGTGCTTGGCATAGAACATATGATCTACCAATATTAATAACAAACTGTTCTAATAATTATGGCCCTTTTCAATTTCCTGAAAAATTAATTCCTCGTTTAATCTATAAAGCTATTAAGGGAGAACCCCTTCCTGTTTATGGAGACGGATTGCAAATAAGAGATTGGCTCCATGTATCTGATCACTCACGTGCACTTTTAACAGTTATTCAAGAAGGAAAAATTGGAGAAACTTATAATATCGGCGGTCATAATGAAATGAAAAATATTGATGTTATTATGACTATATGTTCTCTTTTGGAAGAGTTTGCTCCAAAAAAACCTTCTAATGTTAATAAATATGAAGAATTAATTACTTTTGTTGATGACAGGCCTGGTCATGATAATAGATATGCTGTTGATGCATCTAAAATACAAAGAGATTTAAATTGGACACCTGATGAAACTTTTGAGTCCGGCATAAGAACTACTGTAAAGTGGTATGTTGATAATATGGATTGGTTAACTAAACTTTCAAAAAATGAATCCTAAATCTATCATTAAAGGTAAATAAATGAGTAGTTTTACAAAAGGTATTATACTAGCAGGAGGCTCTGGCTCAAGACTTCATCCTGTTACACTAGCTATTTCTAAGCATTTAATCCCAATTTATGACAAGCCAATGATTTATTATCCATTATCTGTATTGATGCTGGCAACTATAAGAAATATTCTAATAATTTCAACTACAGAAGATATCAGTTCTTATAAAAAACTTCTTGGCGATGGATCAGCATTTGGAATATCTTTGAGTTATGAGGTACAGGACTCTCCCAACGGTCTAGCAGAGGCATTTATTATTGGAAAAGATTTTATAGGTGATAGCAATATAGCTCTTGCACTAGGAGATAATATTTTTTATGGTCAGCACTTTACTGACAAACTTGAATCTGCTTCCCAGAGAACAAATGGAGCAACTATCTTTAGTTATCATGTCCCAGATCCTGAAAGGTTTGGAGTTGCTGAATTTGATGAGGGAGGGCGTGTAATTTCTATTGAAGAAAAGCCTATACATCCCAAGTCTAGTTATGCAGTAACTGGGTTATATTTTTATGATAATAATGTAGTTGAATATGCCTCAAAATTAGAACCTTCTTTAAGAGGTGAACTTGAAATAACAGACATAAATAAAATATATCTTGATAAAGGAGAGTTAAGTTCAGAAGTTTTGGGTAGGGGCTTTGCTTGGTTGGATACAGGAACTCATGACTCGCTTCTTGACGCAGGTGCTTTCGTGCAGACTATTGAGAAACGTCAAGGCCTTAAAGTTGCTTGTTTAGAAGAAATTGCTTTTCAGCGTGGCTGGATATCTAAGGAGCTTTTATTAGAGCAAGCTAATAATTTAAAGAAGACGAAATATGGAGCTTATCTTGCTAAAATTGCAGGTGGCTATAAATGAAAATAGTTAAAACAAAATTACAGGATTGTTTGGTTGTCGAGCCCTCTGTATTTGGCGATCAGCGTGGCTTTTTCTTGGAATCCTTTAATGTTTTAAGATATGCCGATTTAGCTGGAATTCATCTACCATTTGTTCAGGATAACCATTCACGCTCTTCTGAGGGAGTGTTGCGCGGACTTCATTTTCAGAAAATGAAACCTCAAGGTAAGCTTGTTAGGGTGGTGAGAGGGGAGGTTTTTGACGTCGCGGTTGACTTACGTAAAGAGTCGAAGACATTTGGGCAATGGGATTCAGTCATACTTTCTGAAACTAATCAAAAGCAATTTTGGGTACCGCCAGGCTTTGCACATGGATTTTTAGTTTTGTCAGCCATCGCAGATTTTGAATATAAATGCACAGAATATTATAACCCTGATGATGAAGGTTGCCTGCTTTGGAGCGATCCACAATTGGATATCGATTGGCCCTTAAGCAATCCTGTATTATCAGAAAAAGATGCTTGTGCTCAAACGTTAAGTGAGTTGGAAATATAGTATTTTATGGGTTGGAAACTGCCTATTTTTATTTAGGATGAATATGGATTATTTAAAATTAATTGGTCGAGATTCAGAGTTATTTAGTTCTGATTTAGAAGAACATGATGGTAACTTGAAAAAAATTATATCAGCATCACGATTTCTTGTGATTGGAGGTGCAGGTTCAATTGGCCAGGCGGTAACGCGAGAGATCTTTAGCCGAGATCCAAAGGTTTTGCATGTGGTTGATATTTCTGAAAATAACATGGTGGAGCTGGTAAGGGATATCCGAAGCACTGTGGGATATAACGACGCTGATTTTAGAACTTTTTCAATAGATTGTGGTGGTTTCGAATTTGAAGCTCTAATGCAAAATGAAGGCCCTTATGACTATGTTTTGAATCTATCTGCATTAAAGCATGTTAGAAGCGAGAAAGACCCTTACACCCTTATGAGAATGATTATTGTTAATGTTTTTAACACCATAAAAACGTTGCGATTGGCAAAGGAAATGGGAGCCAAGAAGTATTTTTGCGTTTCAACCGATAAAGCTGCCAACCCCGTTAATATGATGGGTGCTAGCAAGCGCATTATGGAAATGTTTTTGATGCGAGAAAGTCTTGTCCAAACTATTTCTATGGCCAGATTTGCTAATGTAGCCTTTTCTGACGGCTCACTGCTCCATGGGTTTAACCAGCGATTTGCAAAACGGCAGCCATTTTCGGCACCAAATGATGTTAGACGCTATTTTGTCACTCCAAAAGAATCCGGTGAGTTGTGTTTGTTGTCTGCAATACTTGGCGAAAATAGAGATGTATTTTTCCCAAAATTAAGTGAAAAGCTACATCTCATTACTTTTTCGGAAATCGCTATACGGTATTTGAGGGAACATGGCTACGAGGCTTATGAATGCAAATCGGAGGAAGAGGCGCGTGACAGGACCGAAGAGTTGATAGCTAAAAAGCAATGGCCTTGCTTCTTCTTTAAGAGCGATACCACTGGAGAAAAGGATTTCGAGGAATTTTTTACTGATAACGAAGATTTAGATATGGAGTGTTTTGAGACGGTTGGTGTTATCAAAAATATGCCTGATTTTGATGATGTTAAATTGGACGACTTTATGAACTGTATTGAAGCTCTAAGGAAAAAAGGTACTTGGTCCAAAGACGATATTGTTAAGTTATATTTTGGTCTATTGCCAGAGTTTGCTCATAAAGAGACTGGTAAATATCTAGATCAGAGGATGTAAGAATGGATCGTTTTTTTGACATTTTATTTTCTGGAGTAGCGTTATTGTTACTTTCCCCTTTATTGGTGCCGATAGTAATAACATTAAGACTCACTGGTGAAGGTGAGGTATTTTTTTTACAGGAGCGCATCGGTAAGGGTGGTAAAAAATTTAAGTTGTTTAAGTTTGCGACTATGTTAAAAAATAGTCCTAACATTGGTACTGGTACGGTTACAATGAAAGGTGATCCTAGAGTACTTCCAGTAGGTACATTTTTGCGTAAAACTAAAATAAATGAGCTGCCACAGCTTTTAAATATCTTTTTTGGTGATATGAGTGTTATCGGGCCAAGGCCACTAACCACCCAGACATTTCGGGCTTATTCAGAAAACATTCAGAGCCTTATAAAACAAGTTCGGCCAGGCCTCTCAGGGGTGGGTTCTATTATTTTTCGTGATGAGGAAGAGATAATGCACGGTGCAAATGCTTCCGTTGATTTTTACTCGAAGATTATAGCTCCATACAAGGGAGCGCTTGAGGAGTGGTTTGTCTCCAATAAGAGTCTGTATATTTACTTTGTTGCGATTTATATTACAGTTTGGACTGTTTTTATTCCAAGCTCAAGAATAGCTTGGAGGGTTTTCAAGGATTTACCCGAGCCGCCTGCTGAGTTGAAACAAGCTCTTAATTTTAACGAATAAAAAATTAAAAAAATATCGAATATGCCTTTTACAGAAATAGAACTTCCTTAAAATAGTAAGTTTGGAATTTTCTTTACCTGCGTTTTCGGGCTTGCCTCAGCTTATTTTTATATGATAATTCAATGTCATGGGCACACTTCATGGTTTTAGGCTTAGTAATATTTCTAATTGTTACCGTCCTAAAAGCTGACATTTTTTTACCACTAAATAAGCTGTAGATTCAATTTGGGTTTCTGCTAGGCATGATTGTTAGTCCAATCGTTCTTAGCGAAATCTTCTTTGGAATGATCACACTTAAACAGATTAATCGAGGCACCCACTCTACTAGAATATTTTAAGAAAAGAATTAAGAAGAAGTAGAGTGTCACCCGAGCTTAAATCATTGCTTTTGATTATTATTATTTGTATTATATATTTTCTAAATCCTACTGAGAATTTTTTAATGAATTTTAATAAGTTTGACATTTGCAATGACCGCCCATTTCTTCTTTTTGGTGGCCTTAATGTATTAGAAGACCTAGATTCAACTCTTCACGCAGCAGAAAAGTTTGTGAAAATTACTGATTTATTGGGTATTCCTTTTGTTTTTAAAGCTTCATTTGATAAGGCTAACAGATCTTCAATTAGCTCCTATAGAGGGGTTGGTCTTGAAAAGGGTCTGGAGATATTCTCTGCTCTAAAAAAAGAGTTTGAAGTGCCTGTAATAACAGATGTACATGAAATTTGCCAGGTTGCATCTGTTGCAGAGGTTGTTGATGTTCTGCAAATCCCAGCTTTTTTAGCGAGACAAACTGATTTGGTTGTTGAGGTTGCTAGATCGGGAAAGCCTATTAATATTAAGAAGCCTCAATTTATGAGCCCTGGGCAAATAAAAAATATTGTAGATAAATGTAATGAAGCAGGTAATTTCAATGTGATGCTCTGTGAGCGCGGGAGTAATTTTGGTCACGATAACTTGGTGGTCGACATGCTTGGTTTTCAGGTAATGAAAGATGTAACCAATAATGCCCCTATTATTTTTGATGTTACTCATAGCTTGCAGTGCCGTGATCCATTGGGGAAAGCTTCTGGAGGGCGAAGAAATCAGCTCGTCGAACTTGCCAGGGCTGGTATGGCTTGTGGTTTAGCCGGTCTATTTATAGAAGCACATCCTGATCCTGATAGGGCTAAATGTGATGGGCCAAGTGCGTTGCCACTCCATCAGTTACAAGCCTTTCTTGAGCACGTCAAAGCTATCGATGATACAGTAAAGTCTCTACCCAAATTAGAGATCTCATAACTAATTAATTATAGATCAATTTAAACGTTTCTTTTTGATATTGACGATGTTCTAACAGCTGATAATCTTTAAATAAAAGACTATTCATGCAGATGTCGATTGTTTAGACTGTGTCATTAGTTCGTTAAATTTTTAACAATAATCTAAGTGAGTAAATTAAATGTCTTTTATTGAATTTGCAAAAGAAGTTTTCGATATTGAATCCAAGGCGATTTCAGGGCTATCTAACTTGTTAGATGATAATTTCACGGACTCCGTCGAATGTATCTTAGGATGTAAGGGCCGTATAATTGTTTGCGGAATGGGTAAGTCGGGCATTATTGGCAAGAAAATAGTGGCTACTTTTGCTAGTACTGGAACTCCAAGTTTTTTCATGCATCCTGGAGAGGCGTATCATGGTGATTTGGGAATGGTCACTCGAGATGATGTATTTTTGGCCTTGTCTAATTCCGGCGAGACAGAAGAAGTTGTTAAGCTAATCCCTTTTTTGAAAGAAAATAAAAATACTGTCATTTCGATGACGGGAAATATTAATTCTACTTTGGCCAGAGCGTCTCACTTTCACCTTAACATTAAAGTGCATACTGAGGCATGCCCTTTGCAATTAGCACCCACCGCTTCAACGACTGCGACATTAGCTATGGGTGATGCTTTAGCTGTTGCCTTAATGAGGGCTCGTAAATTTGAACCAGAAAATTTCGCAAAATTCCACCCAGGAGGTTCGCTTGGCCGAAGGCTACTGCACCGCGTTGAGGATGAGATGCAATGTGATAGTCTACCGTTTGTATCTAAAGATGCTGGAATCTTAGATCTAATTCGTGCAATGACGGTGTCTGGCCTAGGATTATGTGTGATTGATGACAAAGACCGGGGCGTTATAACGGATGGCGACATTCGCAGAGTTATCGAAACCCATGGTGAGGCTTTATTCTCAATGAGAGCAGAGGAAATAATGTGCAGGCAGCCAATCACAGTGGAAGTTGGGACCCGAATGGAAGACGCGTTATCGCTTATGCAGTCCCGTAAAATTACATCACTGCTGGTAACGGATGGTACCTCAATAGTAGGCGTTGTGAAGAAATGATTTGACTTGGGAAGATGGCAGTTTTTTCATGCTATTCCTTTCTAGTTCAGCTGAAATTACCTAGGAAGCTCATTACGTCCTTTGATATTGATCCTTGAAAGACTAAAGCGGTCTCTAGGCTTAGGCAATCTGTAGGGCCTAAAATCCCAAGGAAAGACAGTGTTTTTACAAAACGAACTATTGGAGTAGAGCGGCTGGATCTAGAGCTCTTTCTGATACCTGATAAATAGGGTTATCAATTTTTAAAAAAATAAATAGTTATAAGAAGCTGCATTACACAGCTTTTTTTGTTTATAGGTTTATTTTTTAAAGTTCTTGATTGGTAATAAGACGTATATAATTAATTTTTAAATTTTTAATACGATGATCCAATTTAATAACTTAAATCAAGAAATACCTTATCTGCTTTTAAAAGAGAAATATGATGAAGCTGTTGATGCTGGTCAAAAAGGCATTGAAGCTATTTCAATTTCTTCTTACAACAAGGAGATAGCTGAGGTTGATTCCAGATACGTCAATCTTAAATTCATCACAAATGATGAGTTTATATTTTTTAGTAACTATGACTCCCCAAAAGCATCATCTTTTATTTCTCACGACCAAATAGCTGTATTATTATATTGGCCTAGCATTAATGCTCAGATTCGAATGAAGGCTAAAATAAAAAGAACCACAGATGAATTTAATCAAAACTATTTTTTTAATAGATCAGAAGAAAAAAATGCATTGGCTATTTCATCTAACCAATCAAAGCCAATAGATTCTTATAGCCAAGTTAAAGAAAATTATAATAAATCATTAAAAAATAATGACTTAAAAAAATGTCCAGAGTTTTGGGGAGGCTATTCATTTACCCCATACTATTTTGAATTCTGGGAAGGGCATGAGTCACGATTAAATAAAAGAGAAGTCTATGAAAAAAGTTATGATAGTTGGAAGCATCTTATTCTTCAGCCCTAGGTAAAATTTTATTGCGTAATAGGTTAATTAGTATAAAATCATCCTCACAAAATGATAAACATCAAACCATCAGAAATAAATAACATTATATTTAATACTTAATGTCCATAACCTGCTCCAATACCTTAAAGGTACTCTCATAGCTTCTCAGAAAAAAAATATCACGCCTATAAATGAAAAAATTAGAGCTAGCGAAGTCATGCTTATTGGTTCGAATGGAGAGAAACAGGGCTTAGTTTCGATTGATTTAGCTTTAAATTCAGCTAAGACTGCATCTCTTGATCTGGTTCAGGTATCGCCATCTGATGCAAATCCGGTTGTTTGCAAGTTATTAGATTATGGAAAGCATATCTTTGAAAAGAAGAAAAGCACCTCTTCTTCTAAAGTTAAAGTAAAAAGAAATACTGTTAAAGAAATTAAATTTAGACCGTCTACAGATATAGGTGATTACAATATTAAATTAAAAAAGATTAAAAGCTTTATTCTTGACGGAGATAAGACTAAAATAAGCGTCCGATTTAGAGGTAGAGAAATATTAAATAGTAATCTTGGATTAGATCTTCTTAATAGAATAAGAG
>Ga0209091_10000774_pt1 | contig 29933 bp, 20 predicted proteins | sample ArcticOcean_MG_C_6_FD_187438 | JGI IMG/M metagenome (GOLD analysis project Ga0209091, IMG submission 187438) | Marine microbial communities from western Arctic Ocean - ArcticOcean_MG_CB8_128 (SPAdes) (version 2) | ecosystem: Environmental > Aquatic > Marine > Oceanic | place: Arctic Ocean...
GCAGTTACCTGACCCTTGTAGGTGGCCACAGGGACAGGAATAACATCATCCCATGTCAATCCACCATTACTAAGTACATCCGTGAAATTCTTCTGAAACAACGGTGCGCCACGGAATTCACTAGGAATACGCATACCTCGTAGATCACTCACACTGTATAGATCACTAGATGCACGAACCATAACTACTGGCCGAAATTCCTGTAGATTTGCCACAAAACGCAGATTTCTCAACTCTTTGCCATTAAACATCTCTTTGCCATTATAGGCCCAATACAACTGAGAGGGATTAGAAATACCGAAAGAAAGCTGCTCTGAATTGATCTTATGCATGTACGTCGTAGTACCAGAGAAGGGAATAGGAATAAGACCAGTAGTCTTGCCAATTGCAAGCCCCGTAGCATAGTTTGATCCGCCTTTTGTGATTGCCAGTTCATCTGCCTGCACTGGCCCACAGGTTAGTAGTAGGGCAAATACCCCACACATAAATGATTTCATAGTATACTCCTTTTGCTTATGACTCAAATCACTGTTATACTTATACTTAGTGCGGATAGAATAGGGGAGAAATATCCATAATATCCCATAATAACCCAAATCAATTAAAGCTTTAAATAAACATAATATAGTTATGTACAGAGGGGATTAAAGTCTCCAATGAATCGTCATTTATTTTGCATTATTCTCAGCTTTATTGCAGAAAATACTTGACAATACCTTGACGTTATGTTATTATCTGCTTGTAGGATGGTTAATAATACAGCTTAGAGGTGCTTAGAATGACTGAACAAGAGTATAGAGATATGTATGCTGAGGTATGCATGGAGACAGGTGAACGCTTCACTGATAGGGGCTTCATGGAGTTCAAAGCATGGCGTAAGAGGGTTGAAGAATTGTTTGATAATAGCTCAGATTCCACTTGACAATATCCCCTGCTTGTGGTATAGTTAGGTATAATGAGAAACAACGGAGACTTTGATATGACTACATTGTGTGCAACAGGCAAGAGCAGCCTTGATGAGGTTACTCCCATGTACCTCTGGTCGTATGGGAACTATCGATATGAGATAGAGGTGAAGAAGAACCGATTCTTCTCTAGTAATGAGGTATTCGAGTCTTCTTATGAGGATGCGCTGAATAAGTTTGAGAATATGGTTGACAAAACTGTTCTGGTGTGATATAGTAAGATATACTTAGAGAGTGTCCCGAATGGTCTTTCGAAAACTGGCTGATGCCTATGTGGACTGACACTCTCTCTTTTAATTACGGAGAGTCTGGCTGAGTTAATGATACTGTCCCTGTAGGATTGAGACTGAAGATCGCTGTGCTGCTGTAGCAGAGGCCTATCTGAAATATCGTTTGGAACGAGTTAGGATGGCCATTAGACCGACAGCTGTTGACAGTTTCATGTACACCAAGGCAGGGCTGTGTTGTGAGCACATATCAAGGTAGCTCACACTACCTAGCGGGGGGTTCGATTCCCCCCCTCTTCACCGACTATAGGGGGGTCAAAACTGGAAAGGCTTTCCTAATCTATAAATGCAATAAGTATCCAGAGGAAAAAAGAACGGTAACATAGTGTCTGGTTGGTTAATAATCTTAACAGGAATAGTGTATGCTTATGTGTGTTACGATCAAGCATCAAAAGGAAATCTCGGTATGTGCTTAGCATATGGGGGTTATGCCTTTAGTAACATAGGCCTATTTCTATTGGCAACGAAGTAGGAGAGCAAATGACGTATATTAATGGTGCTGACATGGTAGTTCTTTCAGCCTTTAAGACTGAGTTACAAAGAATAATTGACTTGTCCTTAGTGGTTGACCCCAAGGTCATTGAGTTTATTGAGGGACGCATTCTCTCCATAGAAGAGCCCACCCCCAAAACTGAGCGAGTCTGAGTGACTTAACCCCTATGGAAATACTACTGATATTATTTTTGATTGGGTGGGGTTTTTGTTATTTTATGCGACATCCTCTTATTTCACTTAAATATATACTTTATACCTTGACATTTCTTGTTGTAGGGTATATTATAATAATTACACTATTCTTTTACTTGTTGTCAGGAGCAAATATATGAGCGATTTTCTAAGAGACGTTATCAAACAGGTTGGTAATGAGTACGCATCTATCGTGGATGATGGAGTTGAAGCGGGGGATGTGGACAGTTTTATTGATACTGGCTCATATATCTTTAATGGACTACTGAGTGGTTCCATATACGGGGGACTTCCCTCTAACAAAATCACAGCACTGGCTGGAGAGAGTGCAACAGGTAAGACGTATTTCCTTATGGGTATCGTGAAGAACTTCCTTGATGCAGACCCAGACGCAGGTGTCATATACTTTGAGAGTGAAAGCGCGATTACCAAGAACATGGTGGTTGATAGGGGCATTGACGCGAAGCGCATGGTATTGCAGCCCGTCACAACCGTACAGGAGTTTCGAACGCAGGCTCTCAAGGTGCTTGACATGTATCTAGCACAGAATGAAAGCGACCGAAAACCTTTGTTTCTCTGTCTTGACTCTCTGGGTATGCTGAGTACCACGAAGGAAGTCGAAGATACCGCAGATGGTAAAGAGACTAGAGACATGACGAGGGCTCAGTTGCTCAAAGCGGCGTTTCGAGTTCTGACTCTGAAGCTCGGGCGAGCGAAAGTCCCGATGGTCGTAACTAATCATACCTACGAGAGTATGGGTCTGTTCTCCACGAAGGAGATGGGCGGCGGTTCTGGTCTGAAGTATGCTGCGAGTAGTATCATCTATCTCAGTAAGAAGAAAGAGAAAGACGGTACTGAGGTTATCGGTAATATCATTCATTGTAAGAATCACAAGTCGCGACTCACCAAGGAGAACAAGATGGTGGACGTGCGACTCACCTATGACAAGGGATTGGATCGATACTATGGCCTGCTGGAACTCGCTGAGAAGTACGAGGTCTTCAAGAAGGTGTCAACACGGTACGAAATGCCTGACGGGTCTAAGCACTTCGGTAAGGCCATTCTGAGTGACCCCAAAACCTACTTCACCAAGGACATCATGCACAAGCTTGACCTTGCTGCAGAAACCGAATTCAAATATGGAGGATCAAAGAATGACGAAACCGTTCAAGACAGTGACGACTGAATATTATCGACAGAGTGACGACTCATTGAAGCCACTTACGGAGCAAGACTCTCGAATTCGAGTGGTTACTACTAGCAAGCAATGGGTTGGTTCTAACAAAGACCCTGTTACGTCTACATCTTTTGAATATCTATAATGAAGGATACCTTCTGGCAAACTATTGATGAATGGTCTACAGGTACGGATGAGTCAGCAATGTTTCATCAGTATGTACCAAACCATGAAGATATGCTTGCAGAGTGTATTGCATATAATTATTGGGAAAGTGACATATATGGAATTGGAAAAGATCGTACTCGGACAGAAGATGAAAAAAGACTTTTTGCACTCCCTAACCCGAAAGACTTTCCAAAGCTTTATCAATTTTTACAGGAGAACTCTCATCAGTATTTTAGTCCCCAGATTAGTTTATTAAAATCTGGTGGTCAAATCCTTCCACACAATCACAAAGACTCAAAACGTGATGAAAAATGGTTGTTTAATATGTCTCTTAACTTTCCAGCCGAGTGTAAGTTTGCAGTGTACCCCACAGGAATCGTACCATATCGTGCTGGTGATGTATATAAGTTGAGAGTTGAGAACTTTCATTCAGTGATAAACGAAAGTGATACGGATAGATATCATATTATGATGAGAACAAAAGAAACTGTGCAGTCGTGGGGTCTGCATGTTTGAGAATTTTATTGAGTTTATTACGGAAGATACTAGATTTTATGATCCTAACGACCCAACCACAAACCACAATGGATGGGGCAATCTCGTAACCCTTGAGCTCATGCTGGTCAAACATAGAAAAATGTTGACTGCGGAAATCTGTGAGAATAACAGCATATTAGACCTTGGAAGTTGTGTAAGTGCTAGTGGAGCATGGGCCATAGAACAGGGCGCAATGTCTTATACTGGTATAGAGAAATCAAAACATAACTATGACATTGCAGTTAAGAATCTAAAAAAGTATTTCTCTCCCTCTATGTGGACTGTTCATAACACAAGTATAATGGAGTGGTTTTTTGATAACCAACAGTCATATGATATAGTATTGGCCGGTGGTATTCTATACTCACATGAGGATCAGATATATTTCTTAAAAGAATGTGCAAAACGGACAAAAAAGTATCTTATTATAGAGAGCTTTGATGTTTATCCTTTTGATACTGATATTCCCATGTCTATGTATAAACCTATAAATTTGATGTTTTCGGGGAAGCCCGCAATGATAAGATGTAGTAACATACCATTCATTGATATGGTATTGAGTCCTTTAGGATTTAAACTAAAAACTAAAATATTATATCCTAAAAGTCATAGATTTATGGTTGTATATCAATTGTAAATTAGCCATTGACAAATCCTATTTCATATGTTAATATAGGATATAAGATGAGAAAACAGAAAGAAAGAATGACTATGAATATCGGTGATGAAGTTGTATACAATGGTGACTATGGTGAAACCCTTACGGGGAAACTAACGGCAGTTGGTTCCGACAAGGACTCCTATGATGACATCAAGCTCGAGGACGGCGTGTTTCTGTACAAGTCCAAGAAGCTGAAGAAGTATGTTCCCTTCAAGGAGAAGTCCCTGAGCTCAGTCTATATCGAAATTACTCGGCCTATTGGTCGAGGTAATGAAAGCCATGACTATATCATTGCAGATGAGTTAGTGGGCAGAGTATAAAATTTGGTTATGACTGAAATGACCTTTCATACCGAAACCGTGTCTCTGAAACGGTCAAAGTTTCCTATAATAGATGAACTTTATACCGATGTGGATTTGCAGAATAACCTTTCGAGGAAATGTAAATCAATCGGTGATGAACAGGAAAGGAAAACAAATGTTAAGGCCGACATGACCAATTGGTTTATGCATGAGACAGACAAGGACTTTGAGACTATTGCCAACAAAGCAATTAAACTTGCTCATGATAATAATCCTTTACCTGTTCGTGTTGAAATGTCAACGTATGATTGTTGGGGTGCAGTATATAAGAGGGGTGATTGGACAAAGAGTCATGACCACTGGCCATATATATGGAGTTGGGTGTATAACGTAGAGTGCTGCGCCAACTGTGCCCCACTTGGATTTAATGGTACAACATATTCTTTAAAGCCAAAGGTGGGAAGACTTACTATGTTTCCGGGCTGGATTAAACATTTTGTTCCAGCGCATAAGTGTGGTCATGACCGAATTATAGTTGCGGGGAACATTAGTGAAGACCCACATAGCGTTATTTTGAAAAGAAATAACAGAGTGGACCATAAATAACCTATTATGTCTGTTAAACAAACAAAGTGGTCCTATGATCTAGATAAGTGTCTAGTTGAGTTAGATGGACTCCATCTAAGCGACAGTGACATGTGTTCATTGTGGCAAATATCTGGGGATGGAAGTACTCAGACTTGTTTACAGAGAAATCCGAGAATCTGGAGCGGCCTGCGATATACTGATGGTGCAGGATCGTTTCGTGGAACAGACAAAACAGAGTCAGACTATAATGTTCTGAATGAGATGTACGAGGGCACAATCTTTGAAGATATAATACAGGATTTGGATGGTGTGCGGTCAAGGATAATGACCAAGAAAATGCACACCACCTATTCCGTACACAAAGACAAGACACCTCGTTATCATCTGGCTCTAATAACCAATCCAAATGCTTACTTTATATTTCCTACGTTGAATGAGATAATGCATATACCCGCTGATGGTTTTGTTTATGAGGTTGATACCACATTACCACACAGTTTTGTTAACTGTGGTGAAGACAGAACGCATTTGGTGATCTCAAAAAGGAGCTCATCATGATAAGATATAGAGTTGTTCAGAAAGACACCGTGGCCGAGAACATGGCCAATGAAGAGTCTCAGGAAATGTTGCAACAATTATCTGCGGCATTTCCAGACAAAAAATATGAAGTAGAAGAGTATCAGCACATCTTGCCGGAATATAAAGGTATAGGCCGCGATCCAGACCTTCACTAACTTCTTATAAATAGTCTCATGCAAGATTTCATGGGAAAAGATGGTTTCAGTTGGTTTGTTGGTGTAGTTGAAGACAGGAATGATCCTGCCAAAATTGGCAGGGTTCGTGTTCGTGTGCTTGGACGACACAGTGAGGACTTGAGCCAGGTTAAGACTACGGATTTGCCATGGGCGCATGTGATGCATCCCGTGACTGATCCTTCTATGCAGGGATTGGGTCACACACCTTCGTTTCTTACACAGGGTTCGTGGGTTGTCGGATTCTTTCGTGATCCCGAAGAACAACAACTTGTCATCATGGGTTCCTTGCCCGGTATACCTGAGTCAGCTTCTGATCCAACTATAGGATTTAATGACCCACGGGGATCGGAGGCAACTCAAAATAATTTTAAGGGTGAACCGAAATATGGACCCTACCCCGGCGAGATAGAACATAGTGGACATGATATTGGTGAACCTGATACTAACCGATTGGCTTTAGGATCAACATCTGAAGACCATAAGTCACTCATTGATCGTAGAGAGGAAAGACTGCGTGGTGATCCTGTACCTAAAGAAGAACCAGATGATCCAAACGATAAGACAGGTATCCCTACTGCGACTAAACCCTATCTGTCTAATGTTTCTGATGAAGCAGAGCAAGAGACGAGAGGTTATTGGGAAGAACCTAATCCCAAAGGCATTGTTGAGGATGCAGACCCGTATATCTCTGGCGTCTATCCTTATAACCATGTATTTGAGTCTGAGTCTGGCCACGTCACAGAGGTTGATGACAGCCCGGGCGCAGAACGGATGTTTCGTCAACACACGGCTGGAACATTTGAGGAGATACATCCAGACGGTAGTATGGTTACCAAGATCGTTGGGGATAACTACGAGATTGTGATTGGCACTGAGAACATTGTCATCAAGGGTTCGCAGAACATCACAGTTGAGGGTTCGGTGCGCGAGTTGATCAAGGGTGACTATATACAGGAGATAGAAGGAAACTTCTTTCAGAAGATTCACAAGAACCATCGTGTCAAGGTTGGCGCTCTACAGGATGCTGAAGGCAAACCTGTTGGCGGTAACCGCGAGGAAGAGATTGTTGGGAACCATGCGTTCAATATCAACGATGATGTCAATGGCCGTATCGGTGGTGATGTGGTCATTACTTCTGAGAAATCCAAGTGGGAAATCGTTGGGGGTCAATATACTCTTGCTGTAACAGGCAAAGAGATGGATTCAAATCCAAAATCTGCCGGCATTTTTATAACAACTGATTCTGATTATATGTTGAACGTGGCCACTGACCTCTCGCAGTCAACCATATCAGGAATTGTCTCTATTAAATCTGGTAGCACACTGAACATGAAGTCTGCAACTGCAATGACAATCAATCCAGAAACAACACTGAGTCAAATCGTTGGTACTGCATGGACAAGTACCACAGGAACAACATGGTCGCATACATCTACAGGTATTGCAACAATCAAGGGTTCTGCGATCCAGATGAACCCATAGGAGACAACGATGCCGGGTATATGTAGAGATGCAGACGATGCCGCTGGGGGAGCATTGATTAAATCCCAATCAACCGTGTTTGCAAATGGTAAGAATGTAATTGTACATGGTGATTCTGTCACAGGACATGGCGACTCGCCCCATGATGCACCAACTATGATTGCTGGTTCTGATAGTGTTTTTATTGGTGGCATTGCGGTATGTAATGCTGGTGACCTTGCAACGTGTGGTCATGCTGCAAGTGGTTCCAGCACAGTTTCGGTAGGAGATTAGAATGGTAGATTTCGCAAACGGAAATATGTGTGGTGCTAGTCCAGAACTAAATGATGTTTTGAGTAAACTTGACGAAGCAAAGGCAGATATAAAATCAAAACTTGATGCAGTTGCGTCTACTGCTGCAGCTGCGTTCGAATCTTCGAAAAATGAACTTGCTGGATTGAAGGATAAACTTCAGACTATTGAGATACCAACTTTACCAAAGTTAAATTTGCAAGCAGAAATTGCGAGTCTTACTTCGCAAGCGCCCGGCAGCGTATCCTTTGCTTCTGCACTATCAAAAATTAAAACAGAATTTGGAGATGATATAAAGGCCGCCGGTTTGGATGTGGAAACCCTTGTCAATAGTGCGGTTAAGGAAGTATCAGCTGGCGGCAATATTTGTTCTATTGTTCCTAATCTTGAAAAGACCGCCGGAGATACTGCTGCGGCATTAGAGAAACCAGCAGCAGTAAAACAAGCGGCCGCAAAAGCAGTTACAGAAATTGCATCTGTCATAGAACAAAATAAAGATATAAAAGTGAAAACTGATGCAATCGCCGTCAAAATGACACAGTTCAAAACTACATCTTCTCCTCCTACAACTGATACACCGGCATTTAAATTTGTACCTAGTTCTAGTATTAAAAACTTTTCGGTTGCACCTGGCGCCGTGCCCGCAAAAGCGGCAATTGCACCAACAAGTGCTAGTCAAAGGAAGAATTATGTACCGAAAGATAAAGGCGACGGGTTTGCTTATAAAAAATCTATCAACACCGAGACTTTTGCGGTTGATGATATTCCACGGCGTAACGGAAAATTTCATCCAAAACTTGAAGTTCAGTCAGACGGTTATTATGTGGCCGCGCTTGAATATAAACCATCCAGAATATCGAGAATCTTCATATATCCTGGCGAAAGCTTCACTAGGGAATTAATTGGCGAGTCTCAGCGTAAAGCTTTAGGGTTTGAAGAACCAAGCACCATAGCAAATAAACAATTCTTTTATTCAAATCTAATAGGCCGTCATGTGGCCGCACTTTATGTAGATAAAGGTTCCAAAATACATTCACCAAGAACTAATATTTCTGTAATGGGTAATAATTTAAGATTTTTTTCGCCAATTACATTATCAACTCATCCCGGCAATATAGACTCTGGTGGTTATGCCGGTGAGCCTGACGATAGACAACATCTGTTTGCAAGGAGTGGTTATGAACCTTTGTTGAACGGCGCCTACAACTCGTCGGCGCGCCACGGCAGCGACACACATGAGAACCGAATTCGCAAAGGGTTTTCTGTGCTAATTAGATACGAATTTCTAGAAAAATACGATCCTGATTATTAAGCGACATAAATACATTATATATGTAAAGGAGTTATATTATGGGAAAGAAATCAAGAACATCACAGACATCTAAGGGCGAACGCATTAATGTTCGTAAGGATATTCTTAAAGAACTTCGTAGAGAGTATAAATTTGTTGATAAGACTATCAATCAGATTAATGCATTTAAGAAGGGTAAGAATGTCATGGTGACTATTCCTAACCCAAATACGAATGAGACAAACAAACGATTCATTCGTATCAATGCAAAGGACATTTGGAAGTTTAATAATCCTTATATCATGAAACAAAATACAGCAGAGAGTGTATAAATAATAACAAAAAGGAATACTCATGGCCGCTCAGGACGCATATAGTGATGGTACACACAAAGGAAGCAATCGAGCAGCTCAGGTATATTCTGATATTGATTTATTCTTTGGTCCTAAAGTGGGATCAAAGGATATTTCTAAACTTATTGACTTTACAGCGGTCAAGAGGTCTGTAAGAAATCTTGTACTAACAAACTTCTACGAAAAACCTTTTCATCCTGAGATTGGTTCTGGTGTCAGAGATGTTTTATTTGAGCCTATGACTCCAATCACTGCATATATTCTGACCATGAAGATCGAAGAGGTGATTGAAAACTTTGAACCAAGGGCTAGACTCGTTGGAGTTAGAGCCACACCTAATCTTGATAACAATGCATATAATGTATCCATTGAGTTTTATGTTATTAATGCACCCACAGAGCTTGTTAATATGGAAGTTCTATTAGAGAGATTACGATAATGTCAGCAACTAGAAAAAGACTCACTGTAACAGAATTTGACTTTGATGAGGTTAAAGATAATCTAAAAATCTTTATGCGAAATCAAACAGAGTTCAAGGACTATGACTTTGAGGGTTCTGGACTTAGCGCACTTCTAGATGTACTCGCATACAATACGCATTACCTTGGTTTCAATGCGAACATGCTTGCAAACGAGATGTTCCTTGACTCTTCGCAGTTGAGGTCGAGTGTCGTTTCTCATGCGAAGACTTTGGGATACACCACTCGTTCTTCAACAGCATCTAACGCGGTTGTTGACATTTTTCTGAATACGACTAATACTAGTGCAACTATGCCAGCTGGAACTGTCTTCTCAAGTTCTGTGGGAGATAATTCTTATCAGTTTGTGACTATAGCAGATGCTACTGCATTCCTTCAAGGCTCTAGTATTTTATTTAATGATGTGTCAATATATGAAGGCAGTTTTATTTCAACTAGATATACAGCCGACACTCAGAATGTTGAACAGAGGTTTCTTATCAATGATAACAGAGCAGATACGGATACTCTCACAATTAAGATACAGAACTCGGTATCAGATACTATAACTGCTACATATACTTTAGCAACAGATATTGCTGGATTGACTCCTACTTCTAATGTTTACTTTTTACAAGAAGTAGAGGATGGAAAATATGAAGTATATTTTGGTGATGGTATTTTGGGTAGTGCATTAGAAGACGGTAACATTGTTATAATGAATTATGTTGTTACCAACAAAGGTGATGCAAATGGTGCAAGCGTATTTGTTAGTTCATCTGCAATCGATACTGTCAATAGTGTTAATGTTCGAACGGTGTCTAATGCTGCTGGTGGTGCAGAACCAGAGTCTATTGAGTCTATCAAATATAACGCTCCCCTAGACTATGCGTCTCAGGGCCGATGCGTTACAACAGAAGATTATAAGACATACGTTAAACAGCTCTTTGCAAACACTCAAGCAGTTTCTGTTTGGGGCGGAGAAAATGGTTCCTACAATGATGTTACTGGAGTTTCTGAAGTTGCAGAGTATGGTAAGGTATTCATTAGTGTTAAGTCAACAACTGGATTAACTCTAAATGAGATTCAGAAAGCACAGTTGGTTACAGACTTATCTCCATATACTGTTGCGTCAATTACTCCTGTAATCGTAGACCCAGCATTTTTATATCTTATTCCTACTATTAACTTTAGGTATGATAGCAACTCAACAATATCTACCAAAGAAGAACTAGAAAGTTATGTGGCCACCACTGTCGCAGATTATAACAATAGTTATTTAAAAGTATTCAATTCTATTTTCAGGCATTCTCAATTTACTGGTTTAATTGACAGTGCCGATAATGCGATATTGAGTAATACTAGTAAACTGGCGTTAGCTTTGTTTCATAAGGCAAACACACTAGGATCATATTCGTTTACTTTAAATTTTGGAAATCGTTTATACAATCCTCACTCTGGTCATAATTCTACATCAGGTGGTATCCTTGCATCAACGGGTTTCTATGTACAAGACAACACAAATGAGATGTTCCTTGATGATGATGGTTCGGGGAACCTTCGCATCTACTATTTGAGTTCTGGTGTACGAACATATTTTTCCTCAACTGCTGGGACTATAGATTACGCAACTGGATTAATTTCAGCCAACCCAGTTTATATAACATCTGTATCTAATGTTGATAACGCCGCATCAACATCAATAAGAATTACTGCAACTCCAGATTCTAATGACATTTTGGGCAAGAGAAACCAACTGCTAGAAATTGACACCACTAATATAACCATCTCAGGAACGCAAGATACGATTGCAGTTGGTAGCAGTGGGGGTTCTACTAGTTATGTAACAAGTACTAGTTATGTAACACCGTCGAGTTATTAATTATGAAATCATTTGATTTGAATTGGACCCCAGCTCTAGAAAATAAACTTAGCACTCAGATCGATGGCCAACTTCCCGACTTTATTGCCGAGGATCACCCGCAGTTTGCTAAGTTTCTAAAAAATTATTATCAGTTTCTTGAGTCAGGTGAACTTCAATTAAAAGTTAATATTGATAATATTATTCTAGAGTTAGAAACTGATACTAACCTTCTCAGTGAAGATGGAACACTCGTTGTTACAGAAGTTGGTTCTGGTTCAACGGGCAAGTTTATTGAGGGGGAGACAATTACAGGCGGTACATCCTATGCAACTGCGACTGTACTTGTTGATGACCTTAGCGCTGCAACACCAAGAATGTTCATATCCTCACAGCAACTATTTGAGACAGGAGAAACTATAACAGGTGGAACCTCTGGCGCATCTGGTGTTGTCACTAGATACCGAGCAAACCCTGTTCAGAACATTCAACAGATGTTGGCCTATGCTGACATTGATAATACTATCTATGACTTCATAGAAGAGTTTCGTAAATCTTTTATGAGTGGGATTCCAAGCCAGTTAGCAAACGGAATTAATAAAAGAAATCTCGAAAAACATATTCGTGAGTTGTATCGAAGGAAGGGAACTAAAGAGGGTGCCAAACTCTTTATGAGAATCCTTCTGGACGAAACAGCAGAAGTTTTCTATCCTAATCAATATATGTTGAAAACATCAGCAGCTGATTGGGATAAACCTATTGTTATTCGTGTCTCTGCTGCTCCTGGCGCTGTTGTTGCAGATGAACTCATTGGCCGATCAATTACGGGCCAGTCGTCTCTTGCAACTGCCCTTGTTGAAAATTCTACAACATTTGCTGTTTCGGGAGGTATATCATATATAGAATTTCAAATTTCTAATGTAGACGGAACCTTTGAAGTTGGAGAAACTCTTGTTGGTATATCTTCTGTACAAGATGTTCAATATAAATTTACTATTAATCAATTAGTTTCATCTACAACAATTTTAAATGATGGAACATTATATCAAGACAATGATGCTCTTGACCTTGATACTGCTGTTGCTCTTGGTAGTGGTGATATTGCTGCTTCAATTGATAAAGTTGAACGAGGTTCTGTTTCTGATATTAAGATTGATGATGCGGGAACGAACTATGAATTAGGTGACCTAGTAGTTTTTTCTGATAACAATACTGAGTCTGGATTGATACATCAGGCTGCAGCTAAAGTTACAGTTATTCACGGTAGTATTATTAATGAGACTGACAGTGACACTATTCTACAAGAAGAAGGCACAAATTCTTCATTAGAATTATTTAATTTTCAAGTTGAAGAAGGTACAATATACGACGAAGAACCCTATACAGTATTAGGCACAGATACATTATACAATGCAGGGATTGGTTACTATTATCCAATCTATTTAACGAACTATGAAGCAGAACAAACTACTATTACAAAAGCATCGGCCGATGTTGTTGCAGCTACTTTTAGTTCAACTTTTGTAACACTAAAAGGAAATGCTGGTAGTTCCATTGCAATAGGTATGACCGTAAGGGCTAATAGTATTGCTCTAAATAGGGTAATTACAGTTACCTCTGTTACAGATCAATCAATAATAGTTTTGTCTGCCCCACTAACATTTTTGATTGATGAAACATTAGTATTTGAATCTGCACCAACAGCAGTAAGAAAATACAATTTTTTAGAGTATCCCGGCATTAATTTCTATTCACCAACTGCAACAACAGTTGCTGCGGCCGCTTCTTATACTCCAACGACCTATACTCTTTACGGCGGCAACTTTAATCACCGGCAAGACCATCTTTATTCTGAGTCTGGTAATGCAGCATCATATAGCGGTGGTGTCAACACTGAAGCAGTTTTAGGTGATCGTTTCGAAACAGAGTGGGCCGTAAACCAAATTTCTGTAGACCAAACCCGTTATGATGGTGAAGGGTTTTCGTTAGAGTCTGGTGCTGGTGATATTACAAAGATAACTGTAACTGAGGGTGGTGATGGTTATGCATTATTGCCTACTGCTCTTGTTAGAAGTGAGTATGGTACTGGTGCAAAGGTTCTTTCACTTACTACAGATATTGGCCGCGTATCTTCTGTTAATATTATTAACCCTGGCTTTAATTATACCGAAGCACCTACTGTAGAACCACGGGCAAATTTTGTTCTTAAAGATGTAACAGGAACATTTGTGGTTGGTGCTTCACTAACATCACATACAGGACTAGTTCGGTCTTATGATTCTACAACTCAAGTCTTAACAGTTACCATTAATGACACGACTGCAATTGAAGGTGAACAGACAGGAGCAACTCCTGTTGAGGGTATGCTTCTAGAAGATTCACTTACAACCAATGAGTATATAGATGACAATTTTATATCAGATGGAGATTATGCTTACGGGGAAAATCTAGTTGATGCTGACGGAGACAGGATTTTAGTCGATGCATTTATGGCAAGAACTGATTTGATATTATTAGAGGATGGTTTTGGTGAACTTGTTATGGAGTTTCCCGAAGTTAGACTTTCAACCTTTACATTGGAAGATGCTACAGGCGATGCTGGGGTATTAATCACAGAGGTAAGCAGCGAATATATTGTTTCTGAGGAAGACGAAACTGAACTTCCATTTGAATATGATATGCGGCAGATTAAATTTGTTTTAGAAACTTCTGCACCTGATAATACTAAAACAAGTGTAGGTGACTTTATATTACTTAATGCTGATATAGATACAGAAGAGAATTTAGTTCTTGACAGAACTGACATTGCTGGTGCAAATGCTGGCGAAAAAATTATACCCAATGCTACGGCCGCAGCTGGTGTGGGTGATCCTAGTAATTTAATTGTGCATGAGGCCGGTACAACTGGTTTTGAGAATGGCGAAGTCCTACAAGAAACTCAAGACGACGACTTTACTAATCTAGTATTGAATGGTACAAATTCATCTAGTCTACATGGACTACAAAAAATATTGTATGAGGATGTTGGACTAGATTTTTCTAGCGATGCAATTCGAATATCAACGGCCGCTGCTGGTGGAACAGTTATTCATTCAGATATTGCAAGGACAGAATTTTCTTTAGGTAGTACTGCATCCATCGCCGGAGGTTATGGTGGTATTGAAAATTTAATTAGTGAAGAACTGATTAGGATTCAAGATTCTTATTATTACCAAGATTTCTCGTATGAAATTCAGACAAATTCTGGCGGTAATGCATACCTGAGTGAATTGAAAAAATCAGTTCATCCAGCTGGGTTTAACGTGTTTGCAAAGGTTGTTCAAACATCATTTGTCTCTGTTGCAATTACAACAGCTGGTTCTGATCTTGGTACAACTGATTATGATACTGACATATACAGTGCAATCCTTGCATCTACATTTACAACTATATTCGATGAAACTATACAGCGCCGTCTTGGTGTTAAAACTGAAGAAGAATTTGAAATACTGTTAGAGACTTCTGAAGTTCAACGTGATCGTGATCAGTTTATTCTTGAGACTGAAACTGGTGTAGGTTTTGTACAACTAGAGATACCAGAAAATGCTTATCCTGATTTTGAAACAATTCAAATAACTCATGGTGTTGGTGCTGGCCAGTTTGGTATATTACTAACAGAGGATTTGAATCGTATCGTATCTGAACGTGCCGAGGCTATAACAAATAACATTGTTATTGATGGTACTGAGCCGGGACATCTAGCAACATCTCAGAGTGATGCTGGTAGCGATATTCTTCTTAATGGTACTGATTCGGACTCTACTGATGCTGGAGAGTCTATGGGGTTGGAACAAAGTTTGCAAAATGGTATATCATTTATGCTAGGCGAAACCCAATCAGTTGTAGATAATCTTGTTGATGAGACGGACAACGCGCCCTTCATTACTGAAGGCAAAGTTACTCTTGATAGAGATGTTTTCCTTCGTTCCACTATCACGACGAAGCTTAATGCGACTATTAACAAGACACATAATACTGCTAATGGTTTGGCATTCCTCGCAACTACAGCTCACGAAGGTATTACTGGTGACGGTATTATGTTGGAAGTGGGTTCTGGTCAATACGGTAGTCGTTTGTTGATAACTGGCACAACAGACCTTTCATCAGAAGGAAATCCACAAGCAGATCATGGTGATCATTTCCTATTGGAAGCATATTGGGATGTTAATGTTGGACAGAGTGTAACGATAGATACCTTTACTACTATTGCAAATAACAACTTTGTTGATGAAACTGATGGCGACAATCTAATTCTAGAAAATCCTGTTGGGTTTCAAGGCGGCGGTGCAATATTAGGTGAGGACTTTAATCCAGAATCTTATACCATTACTGATCTCAATCGTGAGTCATTGATATTTTTCCCGAATGAGAATGATGGAAATCAAGGTGATACTATTATTCTTGAAGGCCAAGAGGTCGGAACATTTAAACAGGAAGATGAGACGACTGTCGTTGGAACCTTTGGTGATGACATACTTCTAGAAGATTATACTGGATTTGGTGTTGGTGATAAATTATCCTTAGAGGTAACTCCGATTGTTCTGGAACAAGCATCCGGCACAGGTGAGGTTCCATTTGGAATTAGTAACCCAAGTATTATTGAACCGTTTACTTATCCATCAGATATTTATGTTAATGAAACTGGTAAATTAACTGCTGAAGATGACTATGATTTTATAGTGTTCAATACTACGGCAGATGAGAATGATCAGATCATTCTTGAGGATGGTACTGATATTGATTTGTATATACGCGCAGTAGCTGCTGGAACTGGCACTCAATCAGGATTTAGTGGAACAACGATAACATTAGATAATAACTTAGAGTCATGGGACAATCTCAAGGTATAAATACTTAGTACAACAAAGGAAGACTAACAATGGCATATCAATCATTAGGATTAGGAACAACCGCAGGCGACGGTACAGGTGACGAAATTCGCGTTGGTGGTGACAAGATCAATGATAATTTCGTTGAACTCTACACTCTGTTGGGTACTGGTTCTGCACTAACATCTGGCATCAGTTCTACTTCTACTGTTGTTACTCTTGCTAGTCCATCAATCACTGGTGTTGCATCATTTGCAGACGGCAGCGTATCAGCACCAGCAATTGCCAATATTGGCGATTCAAATACAGGTATTTATTTTGGGGCAGCCGATACGGTCAACGTCACCACTGGTGGAACCAAACGAGTCGATATCGACAGTTCGGGTCTTGATGTAACCGGCGCAATTACTGCAACAACTTCTATTACTGCCACCGCTGGGGTGGCCGGAACAACAGGAACATTCAGCGCCGCTGTGTCTGGAACAACAATTACTGCAACAACTGCCTTTGTTCCTGATGCACAAGACGGTGCTGCACTAGGCACAACCTCATTGCAATTCTCTGACTTATTCTTAGCAGATAGTGCTGTACTTGGTTTCGGTGATGACAACGATACAACATTAACTCATACTGATGGTTCTGGCCTAACACTTAACTCAACAAATAAAATTATGTTCAACGATGCTAGTCAGTTTATTCATGGGTCTAGCGCAACGGTTCTGTCTATTGGTGCTACTGATGAGATTGACCTTACTGCCACAGCAGTTGATCTGAACGGCACACTTAATGTTTCTGGTACATTGGCACAAGTTGGAGTTGCAACATTTACTGCTCGGGATGTTCATAGTGGTGGTATTACTATTGCAAACGCTGGACAAATCGGTTCTGTTGGCGATGCCGACTCAATTGCTATTGCATCTAACGGTGTAGTAACATTCTCACAGATTCCAGTTTTACCCGCAAATTCAATTTTGATTGCTAACTTAGTAGATGATTCAATAACAGAAGCAAAAATGGCCGATGATGCGATTAGTTCTGTTCAGTTAAAAACTCTATCAACTCTGTTAGTTAAAAACTCTAGTGGTTCAACTCTGGCAACATTCCACACTGCTGGTGCATAATGGTGGAGGAGATAGTAAGTGACTGTTAGAGCGCCACTAAAATATACTGATGCTAATACTTTAACGGAAATGTCCACAGCTGAGGTGTTGCTCTGGGTAAATCATATCTGTTATCTTTATGGTGGAGCGCCATCTGTTACGCTTACCGTAAATACTAGTTCTGCTCAGAACTTGCAAGCAATGTCTGATACCAGATTGAAGGCTGGTGCAACATCTCAGAATTCTACGGCCTTTGTTGCAGAAGGTTCAACAGCAGAACCTGCTACGGTCACAGTAACATATGATCGTATTGGACAAACATATGCAAGTGTTTCTCCCACAGCTGACAGCGGATTTACCTGGCCAGTCTATTGGGACACAAGTAGTAAAACAATTCAGGCCATGCCGATTGCAGATATCAAGGATACATTTCTGCATCCTGCTATTGACTTATTAATTGCGGGAACTGAGTCTGCTACTACGGCAGGAACTTATAGCATCACAACTTCTGCGACAGCTGCAACTGGATATACGAATGTGTCTACGGATGCAGTATACCTTGATACTCGCGCAAACACTGGTGCATATGCTGCATCTGGTATTCCAGAGACACTTGATCAACCGACAACAGTAACAAGTTATTTTCTGCATAGGAGAAATCAGGGAACTGATGGATTTGCAAGTTTAGCAACTCCAATAATTTCTTCATCTGACGGTAAGACACTAACCGCACAGACAGCAGAGGCACAAATTGAAGGATTATTTTTGGAATGGATTCAAGAGACTGCTTCTGAATCTGGTGATGGGTATCAGATTGTTTATTCAGTAGGAACATCAGGTGGCAACACTAGAGGAACCGCAATGGTAGATACGAAACTTAATGGTTCTGGTAATTATCAAACAAGACAGGTTAGTGATGACTATCGTTCACAGGAATTTCCTAATGGCTCTGCAGCAACAATTACAACTTATAATTTGAGGATAACTAAAGGATAGATGATAATGGTGTATAAATACTAATATAGATTAGAGGAATCATACAATGTCAGCAATTATTACAGAAAAATTTAGACTTCATAACGCAGAACAGTTTTTTGAGTCTTTTTCAGAAGCCGCGCCGAATGTTTATTATATGTTGATTGGTAAGGCAACACCATTTACATCAGCTACCAGTGGTGGTACAGATGCGTCTCCCCCTGCTCCGGCTGATGATGTCTCTAGTGAGTTTTATGTCTGGGATCAGACTATTGCCGGCAAAAAAATTGTAGCGGGAGATGTTACTTTTGCAGTTCCTCGCCGTGATTGGACAAACAGTACCGTTTATGATATGTATGAAGATAATATTAGTTCATCTAATTTGACTGCTTCTGGTCAAGCTAGTCTTTATCAATCTACATTTTTCTTTCGTACATCTGACAATCGTGTGTATAAGGTTATGGATAACAATGGTGGAACTGCATACTCTGGTGCTGAACCTACTTCTGAATCGACTTCTCCCTTTGCTCAAGGTGGTTATGTTCTCAAATATATGTATAGCATTACTGCTGCGGAGCAAACAAAGTTTCTGACAACAGACTTCATGCCTGTTAGTACGGATAGCACTGTAAGTGCTGCAGCCACAGATGGTAAGATTGAAAGTGTTATTGTAACTGGCGGTTCTGGTTATACCGATGGTACTTATTATGTAGCAGTAAACGGTGATGGATCAAGTGCAGGGACAAGTTCTGGTGCAATTATATCTTTCGTGGTTTCTAGTAATGCTATTGTAGATTTTGGACTAACCTCTGGTACTGATACTATCGTTTATGCTGGTGGTGCTGCTTATACATTTGGTACGGTTACTCTTACAGATGCAACAGTATTTACCGATATAACATTAGAAACAGCAGTTTCTACGGGCGCGATTGATAATGGTAGTGGTGGCGCAATTCAAGTTGAGATTGGTCCGAAGAATGGCCATGGATTTAATGCGGTTACGGAACTCGGTGGCCACTATATATTGATGAACACATTGTTCATTGGTGCAGAACGTGATGATCTTCTTACAGGAAATGATTTCCGTAACATTTCAATTATCACTGACCCAACAACTTATGGAACATCGACAGTTGCATCCGATTCAACAATTCGTCAAACCTATGCGACACAACTAACCAGCGTTAGTGGAACATTTACTGCTGACGAGAAAATTACTCAAGCAACAACTCTTGCGATTGGTAAAGTTGTTGAGTGGGACGCTACAAACTCTATTCTTTATTATCAACAGGAACGATTTACTGATTATGGTACAAACTCAGTTGGTGCTTATGTTGCTTTCTCTGGTGCAAACGCTATTACAGGCGCAAGCTCAAGTGCTGCGGGAACACCAGATTCAACATCTGACTCAGCTGTAACGCTTGCAAATGGTTTCACTATCACATTTACGGATGGTTACATGACGCCGGAGCTTCAACCAGATAGTGGTAACATTATATACAACGAAAACAGGTCACCTATTTCCCGTGCAACTGACCAGACGGAAGATATTAAAATTGTGGTGGAATTCTAAGGATCAATCATGGCACAAAAAACCAATCTTAATGCAGCTCCGTACTTTGACGATTTTAATGCAGAGAATAATTATCACAAAATTCTCTTTCGGCCGGGATATGCGGTTCAGGCTAGAGAATTAACACAACTCCAAAGTGCATTACAACATCAAATTGAAGCACATGGAAGTCATATTTTCCGTGAAGGTGCAATGATTGTGCCTGGTCAAGGTTCAATGAACCGATATTATTCTGTTAAGCTTGCAAGTACATTTAATGCTGAACAGGTTGATCCCGCACAATATTATAATGAAGATAGTCCTACAACTATTACTGGTGCAACAACTGGTGTCACTGCGAAGGTTATTGGTTTCAAAGCGGCATCAACGACAGATCAACCTCTCCTTTATGTTTCATATCTTACTTCTGGTTCAGATTTTGAAACCAGCGTATTTGCCGATGGTGAGAACCTTAGCGCTAACACATCAATTGTTCATTCAACTCAGACATACGCAACAACCGTAGAATCTATTACAACATACACTTCTGAGTATACATCAACCAATGGTGCATCTCTTGCACAACTTGCAAGTGCAGAAGGTCCAGCATCAAGAACAGGTCTTGCATATGTTATTGAATCTGGTATATATTACATTCGTGGTTTCTTTGTTAACAACTTAGTAGAAACACTGGTTCTTAATGATTATGATGAAAACTATACAGGTACAGTTGGTTTTAAAGTAACTGAAACTATTGTCACACCAGAAAATGAAACAGACCTATTGGATAATTCTACAGGGTCTAGTAACTTTGCTGCAAAGGGCGCTCACCGATTAAGTGTTAGTGTTGCACTACAGGCTCTAACGTCAACAACAGATACAAAAGATTTTATCTCTCTTCTTGATGTTAAAAATGGTTCGTCAAGAGCGGTTGGCCGAATATCACCTTATAATCAAATTGCAAATGAATTTGCAAGACGCACGAATGACGAATCTGGAAGTTATACAATTCGTCCCTTTGAATTTCTTGTATCTCCGATGATAACTGGCCCCGACGGCGGTCCACAAGGTAAATATACAGCAGGTGATATAACTGATGACGGTAATATTGCTAGTGATGACTTTGTGAATATTGTTGTATCGCCAGGTAAGGCATACATTAAAGGTTATGAGATTGAAAAGACTCAGACAACTATTAAAGACCTCAAAAAGGCAGTAGAATTTGATACTATTAATGCTAGTATCTCAACTTTTGATGTGGGCAACTTTGTGTTTGTTTCAAATGTGTATGGTACTCCAGACATAACAGCAATATCTGGTGAAACTACTGCATTTAATCTTGTGCAATTCTATGATGAATTCACTTCTACTAGGGGTTCTGCAAACGGAAATTTAATTGGTATTGGACGAGTTAGGGCAATTGAATATCAGGCTGGTACTGTTGGTACTAATGAGGCACAGTATAAGGTATATTTCTTTGATATTCGGCCTTTTACAAAATTAACTTTGAGTGATACACCATCACCAACGCTTCTTGCTTCGCATTCAAATGGCGGCGTACAACTGACTGGCGTAACTTCTGGTGCAACTGGACTTGTTTATGCATCTGGAACATCTGGAACTAGTGTTAACCTTACGAGTGTTATTGGAACATTCATTTCTGGTGAAGAACTTCAAGCATCAGATTCAGCTGAGGGCGACAGTGGGACTATTGAAAACAGTAGTAATGCAGACCTTACAATTACGAAGGTGGAAAGTTTTGAATTTGCAAATTTCAGGCAAATCTATATGGAAGATGCCGATGCGGGTCAAGACTTCACAGCCGACCTTTCACTTAGAAGTACCCTTGGACTACAATCAGTCTTGTTAGAAGATAGTGTTACTAGAGCAGATGGTACTATTATAACTGAAGGTAATGAGTTTATTGATCAAGAAGGTGGCGTCGGCCGAGGTTTGCAAGACGCAGAGAAAAACAGGGCGGTTTATAAGTTACCCAAGTCTAAAGTTAAAACTCTTCTTACTGCAACAAATAGTGGTGCTAGTGACACGCAATATACAATTCGTAGGCAATTTATTGGGACAACGAACAGTTCTGGTGTTGTTACATTTACTGCTGGTACAAATGAGACATTTGTATCCTACGCAGAAAAAGATTATACTCTATCTATTCTTACCGCTGGAGCTGGATCAGGTGTACAGGGTCAACTTGTTACTGTCGATAGCAAAACTGCTGGCACTGGAACGGCCTCTCTTATTGTTACGGACAGTGTTATTTTGGGAAATGCAGCAAAAGTAAAACTTACTGCAACTCTACTTAAAACTTCTGTTATTCAGAAAAGTAAAACTGTTAATCTTATGAAACAAGTGAAGGTTGTTGCTGGGGCCACACATGCTTTTGGGAGTCGCCCGAAAGATAAAATTATTTCTCTAGGTCGAGCAGATGCCTTTAAACTTGTTGCAGTATTTGACTCAGAAGATGCCAGCACAGACGCGGTTATTGATCAAATGACCTTGACTAATCAGGTAGGAACATTTACTAGAGGCGAAAGAATTACAGGTGGGACAAGTAGTTCAGCTGCGAGAACTGTTGATACTTCTTCTCCCATGAGTTATATCTTGCAAATCGCGATTAGGTTTATAACTGGAGAAACAATTACAGGTGCAAGTTCTGGGGCAACTGCAACTGTTGGTGAATTTACCGAAGGAAGTACTCGTATCGATGATTCGTATTTGTTTGATGACGGACAACGGGATAATTTTTATGACATTTCCCGACTTGAGAGAAAAACAGATTCTCCTGCGCCGACAGGAAGGTTGCTTATCATATATGATTATTTCGAGCATGGGGCCGGTGATTTGTTTACAGTTGACTCTTATGTTGATGTGGGCAATCGCATGGGTTATAGACAAATTCCAGACTATACTGCAACTAAAGTTGATCCAACCGCTGCGCGGCCGTCTGGTCGGTTTCCACTGAGAGACACTTATGATTTTAGACCAAGAGTTGAGGATATTGCTGGTGCGTCAAGTACTCTAGAAACAATTGATGAAATTACTGGAAACTCATTTGATTTTTATTCAAGACAATATGATGGTACAGGAGCATCAACTGTTGATGTTTGCAAGCCAGGTTCTGCAATTCAATCAGACCTTGAGTTTTATTTACGAAGACGATCTATTCTTGTATTAGATGACAGAGGTTCTGTGATCATTATTGATGGTGACTCTTCTGAAAATCCTCAAAGACCTGATTCTCCAGTGGATGTTATGAAGCTTGCTGATATCAAGCTTAATCCTTTCGGTTTCGACCGCGGCGATTATCAAATTACGAGAACGCGCAACCAACGGTTTACCATGAAAGATATTGGTAAGATGAATGAACGTCTTACCAATGTTGAAAAAATGACAACTCTAAATCTATTGGAAAGAAGTGCCATGGATTTTGAAGTAACAGATGCTAATGGGTTGAATAGATTTAAGTCTGGATTTATGGTTGATAATTTCCAAGGTCATAGGATTGGTGATACTGCCCATAAAGATTATAACAACTCTATGGACTTTACAAGGGGAACTCTGCGGCCAACACATGTTTCTAAATCAGTTGATTTAGAAGAAAGTTTAACCACGGACTCAGCTCGGGATGGCGCTGGTTATCAAAAGACAGGCGATCTTCTCACTCTACCATATACAGAAGTTGTATTAACAGAACAACCTTTTGCGAGTACGGTTGAACGTGTTGCGCCATTTATGACTGCAACATGGAAAGGTGTGATGGAAATAAATCCAACTCAGGATAACTGGATGGAAACAGATATTGCTCCACAATTAATAATAAATACAGAAGGTAATTATAATGCTGTTACAGCTGCCATTGGTAATAATATGGGTGTGGTTTGGAACTCTTGGCAAACTACTTGGCAAGGAACTGTGGTGAGGGATGACGGGATGCCGCCGCCTCCGCCTCAACCTGTCGCGCAACCTGACAATGCGGCAAACTTTGATCCGGGCGGTTGGGGAGACGACATGGGACAGGACGATGCGGCAGCCATGGGCGGCTACGCTGATACTAGCGGTGGCGATGCCGGCACCGGCGGCGGCGATGGTTGCGTAATTGCGACCCATGGCGTCATGACAGGTGGCTTTACTTTAATGGAAAAAGCCAAAGCTGAGTTGTGGTGTCAAAAAACATATCACGGAAAATGGTATGGTGAAGCATTCCGCACAGGCTACAGAGCTGTAGGTCAGCGTTGCATTGATAAAGGCAAAGCGCCTGAACACTATCAAGAATTCAAAGATTTCGTCGCTTATGGTCGTGGCGTTAAAAAAGGCTTGTCGCTGGGCATGAAATATTATGCGCGCACAATCCAGTTTTTCATCATTGGGTTGTTTATAAATGTAAAGAATGAATTATATAGTCTATAAATAATAATAATAACGGAGAAAGTGGATGGTCCTTAGAGATTTTAATGCGTCAAGGCAGTCTAGAACAGGTGTTCTGACTGAAGTTTTTGAAAATATCGAGCAAACTAGTAATGGATTTAGGTCTATTTCTAAAACTGTTATTCCATATGCACGTTCAAAAACAATAACTTTCACCGCGAAGAGTATGAAACCCTTTACAAAACTACATGTTTATTTTGATAAACAGGTGGTTAATAATTATGTTACTCCAGCTTCCAGCGGAGCAATAGGAACTACATTTTTAAACTTTTCTGATGTAGCAACGCCTGTTGCTGGTAGTACTTTGATTTCTGATGGTGTTGGTAACTGTGAGGGAACTTTTACTATTCCCGACCCAAGGGCATCTGGTAATCCTAAATTTCCAACGGGTAATCTTGAGATGGTCTTGACAGCAGATTTAAATAATAAACAAGTAGGTAATGGATCAAATGAAGTTCTTGCAAGACAAACTTATGCAGAGGCACAATATTCTGCTACGGGTACACTAGATACTCAACAAGAAACTATTATATCAACAAGAAATGCTATTGTAAAGACAACACAGTTAACTGGTCAAAGTGGACTTATAGTTGGCGCTGCTATGCCTTTACCTCCTGCACCGGCCCCGCCGGAGGTGATCACTGACCCTGGCTTCAGCATGATGGACCCTCTGGCACAAACCTTTATTGTTTTAGATACGGATGATGGGGGTGATGGGGTTACTGGTGCTTTTTTAACTTCGTGTGATGTATTTTTCTTTGAAAAGGATGAAAATTATCCAGTAATAATGGAAATTCGTAATACAAAGGGCGGATCGCCAGGGCCTAAAATTCTACCATTTGGTAGAAAAGTATTACAATCATCTGAGGTTAGCACTTCTACTGATGGAAATACGGCTACAACCTTTAATTTTGATGCGCCGGTTTATGTGCAAGGTGGTACAGAATATTCAATTTGCCTATTAGCTAATACTCCTGAGTATAAAGTTTGGATTTCTGCTCTAGGAACACAAGATACATCTGGTAATGAAATTACATCTCAACCACATGTTGGTGTTATTTTCAAGAGTTCAAATAATAGCAGCTGGGTTGCTTCTCCTACACAGGACTTGAAGTTCACTCTTAGACGAGCTAAATTTGACACGAACGCTTCTGGTTTAGTGTCTTTGCAAAACAAAACATTGGCTGCAAAGACACTTAGGAAAGACCCCTTGGAGATAACCGATGCTAATACAGCACTAAAGGTTAAGCACCCCGGCCATGGTATGTATTCCACATCCAATAACGTCACTATTGATAATGTTAAATCTGGTGCATCAACGACTCTTAACGGTTCTATTAGTTCTACTGCAACATCTATTACTCTTACAGCAGGAACAAACTTTGATGATACGAGCGGTAAATATTCTAGAGATGCATCCAATGTATATTATATTAAGATTGATGACGAGATTATAAGTTATACCACGATCTCTGGAACTGGTATCTCCAGCGCTACTCGCGGTACAAATAGTACAACTGCGGTCGGTCATGCGAATGGTGCAACTGTACAACTGTATCAAATTCATAAAGTTCCTCTGTACGATATTAACAAAACACACACTGCGTTAGCTAATATTCAAGCAGATAGCTATACTGTTGTTCTTTCAACTACACCAGCCATTGATGGTGCCGGTAGTACTGCAACTGCGGGTGGCTATGGGGTCACGGCAACAGAAAATGCTCAGTATGATGTTTCTACAACTAACATGGGCATTTTGGTTCCTGCAAGAACTAAAGCTGCTGCTGGATTTTTGGCGACATCTGGAACAAGTATATCTGGATCAGAAACTCCATTTGCAAAATCAACAACTAATCGATCCGTTCCTTTGGAAGATAACTATTATTGGCAAGATACTAAGTTGGTTGCTTCTGCTATCAATGAAGCGAACGAAATGGCCGGTATTAAATCTCTTTCTATACCAATTACTCTGAGTTCAGAGTTGGATGCGTTATCTCCAGTACTTGATCTTCAAAGAATGTCTATGGTTGCTGTTGCAAATAAAGTAGACGTTGTTGATTCTTCTTCAGATGTGTATCCAACAACAATATATAAATCAATGACTGATCCACAGGGCGATAATAATTCTGCTATATATTTGACCAAGAAAATTAATATAGAAACTCCTGCAACTTCTATACGAGTTATTTTAGACGCAGAGAGACAAGATGCTGCAAGTATCAAGGTATTGTTTAAAACTCTAAGAGTGGATGATGCATTTGATTTTGATGAGATTGGTTTTAAATTCTTTAACGATGATGGGACTGTTGGTGGGTCCGGCGGCCCAGATGAATCAACTCGACCGTCTGAAGCTGTAGGTGAGTTTATTGAACATGAGTATACTGCTGGTGTGACAGATGACGGAATTGGAACTGCTTTGGAGGAGTTCATTTCATTCCAGATTAAGATTGTTATGAGGACAACAAATCAGGCACAACCACCAATGATTAAACAACTTCGTGTTTTGGCCTTGGCAACATAAAATGGTAGAACGCAGAGGAGAATTTTTGCAAATAGAAGGTGAGAAGAATTGGGTTAAAGATACCAATAGTCATGCAATTATAAATAACAATGTAAACGCATATGAGGTGGCAAAAAAACGAGCAGAAGAGGCACAGAGAAAAAGAGATGAGATGCGGGAAACTGCTAGAGAAATTAATACCCTAAAATCTGAGATGCATGAAATCAAGGCTCTGCTACAACAATTAGTGAAAGAGAACTAAAATGGCAACAGTATCAGCAAACGAACTATCTTTAGAGAAAACTCTAGAAGAACTGATTACAGAATTTAATTCTCTTCGTGGGGATGTTAGCTCTGTTACATTAGAAACCCTTCTAACTACAGCAAGTTCCACACTAACTTTTGAGGGCGCAACTAATGATGCATATGAAACATCTCTTACAGTTGTAGACCCGACAGCTGACAGAACAATTACGCTACCTAATGTATCAGGCACAGTAATTACTGATGCAAATGCTGATACTCCTGCAACCACATCAACCTTTGCTGACCTCGACCAGTTCCTAATCGCCGATGGTGGTGTTCTCAAGAAAATGGCACTAACAACAATTGTTACAAGCCTTCCAACGCTAACTCCGGCAAATGCTGATGGCTCAGATTTAGGTTCTACAGCAAAAGAATGGTCTGACTTGTATTTGGCCGACAGTAGTATAATTTATTTTGGTAATGATCAAGATACAACATTAACACATACAGATGGAAGTGGCCTAACACTTAACTCAACAAATAAATTGATGTTCAATGATGCTAGTCAGTTTATTCAAGGAGCGAGTGCAACAGTTCTGGATATTGCTGCTACAGATGAGATTGAACTCACTGCCACTCTAATTGATGTTGTCGGTAACCTCACTGTATCAGGCACAATAGTTGGTGCTGGTGCATTAACTGCTGCAACTTCAATTACTGTTGGTAGCGCTGTTCTTCTAGAAGCAGAGTTAGAACTGTTAGATGGACTAACTGCTGGTACAGCAATTGCTTCTAAAGTAGTTACAACAGATGCAAGTATAGATACAACAGGACAAAGAAATCTTACAATTTCTGGAGAACTTGATGCCGCAACTGGTGATTTCTCTGGCGCAGTAGACGTTGCTGGTGCGACAACAACTGCGGCCATAACTGCTAGTGGAATTATCAAAACAGATGATACAACTGCTGCTACAAGTACAACAGATGGTTCACTACAAACTGATGGTGGTCTATCAGTAGTCTTGGATGCAGTCATTGGCGATGACTTATTCATGCTCAGTGATGCTGCTGTAATAACTTTTGGTGCGGGTAAAGATGTTACTTTGACGCATGTTCACGATACTGGTCTTCTGCTGAATAGTACTATGGCCCTTCAGTTTAATGATGCAAGTCAATTTATTAACGCACCTAGTGCTACGGTTTTAGATATTAATGCCACTGATGAAATAGAACTCAACGCAACTTTAGTAGATGTAAATGCTAACCTAGATGTATCTGGAACTATTGTTGGCGCAGGAGCAATCACTGGTGGTGGTTTGATGACCACTGGTGGCAACATCGTTATTCCTAATGCTGGTAATATCGGTTCTGCTGGTGATACGGATGCCTTGGCCATTGGTTCAGATGGCGATGTTACTCTAACACAAGACCTAGAACTTCAGCATGATGGTGTTATTCTTTCCTTTGGTGCTAACGATGAGGTAACACTGACTCATGTTCACGATACAGGTATCCTACTAAACAGCACAATGGCAATTCAGTTTAATGATGCTAGTCAGTTTATCAATGCACCCAGTAATGCTATTTTGGACATTAATGCTACTGATGAAATTGAACTTAATGCAACCCTCGTAGATGTAAATGCAAACCTAGATGTATCAGGAACGGGTGTTTTTGCTGGCGAGGTTACAGCTACTGGGTTTACAGGGACGCTAGACGGCGTACTTGGCGGTGGAACTGCTGCCGCAGCAACCACTACTACTCTTGCTTCTACTACTATAACTGCAAGTGGTATTATAAAAACAGATGACACTACTGCGGCCACAAGTACAACAGATGGCTCATTACAGACTGATGGTGGTCTATCGGTGACCTTAGATGCAGTCATTGGTGATGACCTGTTTATGCTCAGTGATGCTGCTGTAATAACTTTTGGTGCGGGTAAAGATGTTACTTTGACGCATGTTCATGATACAGGGTTGTTGTTAAATGGTACAAGTGTAATCCAGTTTAATGATGCAAGTCAAAACATTGGCGCACCCAGTGCTACAGTTTTGGATATCAATGCTACAGACGAAATTGAACTTAATGCTACGCTGGTTGATATCAATGCGAATGTTGAAATTAGTGGTAACCTTACTGTATCAGGAACAACCACACAGGTTGATACCGTGACCATGAACGCAGCGAATGCTGTTGTGTTTGAGGGTGCAACTGCTGACGATCATGAAATAACTCTTACAATCATTGACCCAACTGCTGACCGCACACAAAGACTAATCAATCAGAGTGGTTATGTTCCTCTACTTGCAGCAGTTACAACTACGGCAATCACATCTACTCCAGCAGAACTTAATATTTTGGATGGTGCTACACTTGATGTTACTGA
>Ga0209091_10000777_pt1 | contig 29807 bp, 12 predicted proteins | sample ArcticOcean_MG_C_6_FD_187438 | JGI IMG/M metagenome (GOLD analysis project Ga0209091, IMG submission 187438) | Marine microbial communities from western Arctic Ocean - ArcticOcean_MG_CB8_128 (SPAdes) (version 2) | ecosystem: Environmental > Aquatic > Marine > Oceanic | place: Arctic Ocean...
ATTACTAAGTTAGATGCAGATACGATCCGTAAAGCCTTTGGAGGTCACAATCCAGATATAATTTTGGCATCACCTCCTTGCACTGCTTTTAGTGTGGCTACTGCTAGGAATTTGCTTTTTGGGTGAGGTGATCGAAGGGGCTTTCATGGGGTGATAAGGGGGTTGCGGGGGAAAGAGGGGGTAGTGAATTAGGAATTCTAAATTTAGAATTGTGAATTACCGCTCACGGGAAGAGTCAATGGTGAAATTGTGTCTGTTCTGGTGAGTATCGCTTGGATTCACGTTAAATGCGAATGTAGTCCCCTTACCCGCCGTGCCAAGAAAAATTTTAGCAACGGGTGTTTTTGAATGATGTTGTAAACGGGGGTTATGTGGGATCGAGAACCAGGGTGCGGCCATCGCCGAGAGGTATTTCGGTGGGTCGCCAAGCGGGGCTTTGGTCATACTGTCTGGAATCATCCCCTACAGGCTTCCTTTCCTGATTGAACCAGTTCAGATCCGGTTCGTCATCTGGGATCCATTCCTTGATCGCCTGCCACGGTGGCTCGATGGGCTCTATGGTTTCGATGTCGAAGGGCGGCGGCGGTGGGCGGGGAAGACAAACAATGCCTTCCCAGAGGCCGTGGAGGCGGAGGAAGAATTCGATTTCCTCACGCCGGAGGATGGTGCGGACGGGTTTCATGGTGCCCTTGCAGCAGGGGCATTGGAGGGGGTCGCCGCCCCACACCTTGAGGATGAGATCGCGCCAGAGTGGCCACATATCGCGGGCCCTGCGCTTGGGCGGGGCGGGAATGAGAAGCATCTGTATCGGGCGCAGGGCATGGGTGACTGGCTTGGGTTGATGCGGGTTGCAAACCCGCGCTCCATGGTAAGGGCTCATTCCACGGGATTTATTGGAGTAGATGCCGTAGTAGCGGACGGTTTGTTGGCCTTTGGGCGGGAGGTGGTCGATGGCGGCGGCGATGAAGTCGGGGGCTTTAAAGATCTCGAAGTTGCGCTTGGTAGTGTGGTGGCGTTTAGATCGGTAGATGACGGTCTTGCTGCTGGCATTCCAGGTGATTTTCTGGAGGGAGAAGGGATGGCGGAGTAGATACTCGGCGAGGCGTTTGCGGCCGTCGGCGTCGTAGGCGGGCACGGGTTGTTCGCCGCCGTTGTCGATGTTGAAGCCGGGGTGTTTCCAGGAGAGGAGATTGGCAAGTTTGCGGGGGCTGATGAGTTTGGCGTCGCGCAGGGCGTGAAGGAAGCGGTGGCGGAAGAGTTCGATGGCGGGAGCAAGGTCTTCGGCGGGCATGCAGTGGAAAGTGCCGTCGGGGGTGAAGAGTCCATCGGCGGCTAGGATATGGAGGTGGGGGTGGAAGATGAGGTAGTCGCCGAAGGTGTGCACGGCGGCGACGGCTCCGATGCGACCGTCGGGAAGATCGAGCCGTGTGCGGAAGGCGTCTTGAAGGGTGGCCGTGGCGGTGTGGAACAGGTGGGTGAGGAGGTGGCGGCGTTTGCGGAAGATACCGCGCAGGGCCTTGGGGATGGTGAACACAAATTGGCGGTGGGGAACTTCGTGGCAGACGGAATCGGCGATCCAAGCTCCAATGGTGCGGGTGCGGTGCTGGTGGCAGGCGGGGCAGAGGTGGCGGCCCTTGCAGGTGAAGGCGAGCAGGCGTTCGTGACCGCAGTCGGGACATTGGAGGCGGGTGAAGCCGGCGGCGAGTTCACCGCAACGGAGGAATGATTGGACGGTGGTGATGGTGCCTGTGCGTAGTGGTCCGAGGGACTTGCGGTGGTGCTGCTCGTAGCCCGCGAGGAAGTCGTGCCAGCCGTGGTGGACGATTTGCCAGAGGGGCGAGGCACGCGGGCGGCGGGGTTGGTAGACGGACGGCATAGAATATGTTCATACGAACAATGCCTATGCGGGTCAAGTTGAGGATGAAAGCTTCGTTTATCCTGATGATTTGTATTTTGGTGGGATTGCTTTCCTGGTTGAGTCGGTCGGGGTCGGGCTTGGCATTGAGGTCGGCGAATGCAGTGAGGGGGAGGATGGTCGCCACGGCAGCGAGTGAGGCTAACAGCCGGAGGAGTGTTGGTAGCCAGGGGGCGATGAGTGTGTATTTTGTGAAGTTCATTTTAGTTTTTTTGGGAAACGTGGAAATTACCAAGCTTACAGTGAGATTTAAATTACGACTTAGATTTTAGCGTGCTTTTTTAGCCTTGATAGCGCAAGTAATTTGTCTATTCAAGAGAGCTTCCAGTCATTTCAGGTCATTTTCTGGATCCAGCCCTCCTCAGCATTGAAGCTGCGTCAACGATGGTTACCTTAAAATAAATCCTCTGTGTTCTTAGGAGGAGCAGCGCCTATCTTGGTGTAGGCAGAAGGAAGAGCTACGCGGCCGCGGGGAGTGCGCTTTAGAAAGCCTTGCATGATGAGGAATGGCTCGTGCACTTCTTCTAAGGTGGATGCGTCTTCGCCCACAGCGACGGCAACCGATGAGAGCCCCACAGGTCCTCCGTTGAATTTATAAATGACTGCTTCCAGGATACGTTTGTCCATTTCATCCAGACCGTCCTCGTCGATTTCGATCATGGCGAGCGCTTGATTAGCAATATCAGCATTGATGATGCCATCGGCTCTGACTTGAGCGTAGTCGCGCACCCAGCGGAGTAGATTGTTGGCGATACGCGGTGTGCCGCGGGATCTTGAGGCGACTTCTACCGCTCCATCAGCAGTAATTTCTATCTCTAACAGACCGGCAGATCTTTCGATGATGACTGCTAACTCTTCGTTAGAATAGTAGACGAGACGGTTCACTAGTCCGAAGCGGGAGCGGAGCGGAGCAGTGAGCATTCCTGCGCGTGTGGTGGCGCCTACAAGTGTGAATTTTGGTAAATTTAGCTGAATAGAACGAGCAGACGGGCCCGAGTCGATAATGATATCCAGACGGAAATCTTCCATCGCAGGGTAGAGGTATTCCTCAATAGCTGGGTGCAGGCGGTGGATCTCATCAATGAATAAAATATCACCTCGCTGTAAATTAGTGAGGATGCCCGCGAGGTCCCCGGCCTTTTCGATTTGTGGACCCGAGGTAGTATGGAGCTGAGTGCCGGTTGCACCAGAAATGATGTTGGCGAGCGTGGTTTTGCCTAGCCCCGGTGGTCCGGAGAGGAGAATGTGCTCTAGGACATCTTCTCGTTGCTGCGCTGCTTCCACCATGAGGGTGAGGCGCTCTTTGATTTTGTCCTGCCCATGGAACTCGCTGAATGCCGGTGGCCGCAGCGATTGCTCATAGTTTGCATCTTGAGGTTGTGAAGTTTTATCGTAGATAGGTTCATCCATTGATGGTAGTTTTAATAGAGTGATTTTTTTTTACAAGCATGAAGCATACCCATACTGTAGAAGTCTGGGTATTTCTTAGTTGCAGGTAGTGGCGATGCTGACTAAATTGGTCTGCAGATGAGTGAGACGATCGGAATCATAGCAGGAAATGGAATTTACCCAGAGACATTTGCGGATGCGGCGCGGAGGAATGAGCCCGGATGTAAGTTGGTGGTGGCTGCATTTAATGGTGAGACTAAAGATGATCTCGGGGAGAAAGTGGATTCCATCAAGTGGTTTCGTGTGGGGCAGCTGAATAAGATCATCAAGTTTTTCAAACGAGAGGGAGTGACCCGCGCGATTATGGTGGGACAGATTGCGCCTAAGAATTTATTCGACCTCAGACCAGACATGCGGATCTTAATGATACTGGCGAGAGTGAAGAAGCGTAACGCCGAGACACTTTTCGGCGCAATAGCAGATGAGTTAGGTAAAGATGGGATAGAGCTGATCAATGCGACCACTTATCTGGATGACCTCTTACCAGAGCCAGGACACGTCTGTGGGCCGATACTAAAAAAACGCCAGCAAGAAGATGCCGAGTATGGATTTGAAATTGCCAAGGAAAGCAGCCGGCTAGATATAGGACAGAGCGTGGTGGTTCGTCACGGAACGGTGCTAGCAGTTGAGGCGTTCGAAGGAACCAATGACTGTATTGAGCGCGGCGGGAAGTTAGGCCGAGGTAAGAGCTGTACGCTGGCTAAAGTCAGCAAACCCAATCAAGATTTCAGATTTGATGTCCCCGTGCTAGGCGTATTAACCATAGAGGCATGCAGCAAGGCTGGAGTAGAGGTCATTGCCTGTGAAGCTAGACGTACACTCATTCTGGGTAAGGAAGAGGTAGAGAAGATCTGTAAGGAAAAGGGAGTCACGATCGTGGCCTTATGATTTTGTTGGTGTTGTTCTTGAGTAAGTGTAGGCTAAAAAAATAAAGAATAGAGATGACGACTAAGAAAACCCACTTAATCTAGTATCCACTCTCAACCAACCCAAGCAACCACCAAAATCATGAAATACGTCATCTTATTATGTCTTTTTCTTCCGCTAAGTTTACATGCTGATGAGAAAGATCTTGATGCTTATTGGGCCGAGGTTTCTCGCGCCGTGAAGACGGGTGACTTCCAAGCTTATAAAGCGACGTGTCATCCAGAGGCTGTCCTTGTCACAGGAACTAAGAAGCAGAGCTATCCGCTAGCTAAAGCCTTGGTGCGTTGGAAAAAGGAGTTCGATGACACCAAGTCAGGCGATAGAAAATCAAGTGCGACGTTTCGTTTTTCATCACGCTATCATGATGAGACCACCGCGCATGAAACGGGGATGTTGCTCTATGAGTTCTCCACTAAGGACGGGAAAGTGGGTAAGGAGTATGTTTTCCTAGAAGCGCTTCTGTTGAAACGAGAAGGCAAGTGGCTCATCATGATGGAATACCAGAAAGCTGTGGGAACAGTGACAGACTGGGAGAAGCTTAAGTCTCAAAAGTAATAAACGATCATTCTGGTGGCATACGTCACCTCGATTTTTCAAGTTGATGGTTCCTGAACCACTAATGACAAATGATGTCTATCGCCTGTGAAGAGTCCTAATAAATCATTAGTTGAGATATCTAGAACATTATCTTAGCTAAAAAATTTACTAATGAAAGATTTGCTCTGGACTCAAGTATTCATGTATCTACTGTCAAAACATGTAACATCGACAAATAGGTAAGGTCATTTTTTTATCAGAATTAGTTACCTCATAGAGGCTCGGAACTAAAACCAACATTTTTGGATTAGAATCGGCATCATTGGTTAGTAGCAAAATGTGCTTAGGGAAATTGTTGAATGCCTAGAGCTCAGCCCAAAAAAGTCAAACTTATGAAAATCAAACTAATCAGCCTGTCCTTTATAATACTGACTCCATTTATCCAAGCAGCGCCAGAGCATCAGAGCGGATTTGATAGTCAATACATCAATGAAAACTCTAATATGTGGCCATTTGATCGAGATGGGAAAATATTCAATTTCGATACTGGTTCTAAGCACTTCGATTTTTTAAAGAATACTGTGTATGACGAAAAAGACCTACATAAGGTAGTGGGGCGTTCCTGGAATAGGATTCATTGGTCAGAAAATACGGTTTTCACCCAAATCGTAAAAATCAAAGATTTCAGCAGTATTAAAGACCCTGTGATCGTAAGGTTTTTTGTGAGTAATCCGAAAGAGGTAGAGAAGATGTCACAAGGGGAAGATTTCATATCAAATAAGGCGAAGTTTTTTCTTAACGCTAAAAACACAGATGGGATTGAAACAGGCGAGCAGGAAGTAGTGGGCCTATTCACTCCTGATAGTCCCACTTCAGGAACATTACTTATTAATTCTAAGCCAGTCAAAGTGAAGACGACCTGGCGAGCTCCTAAGATAAGCACTGAAACTCTGGTGACAGCAAAAACGATTAGCCAAGGGTATTGGAAAGCACGGATCACTGTTGCGGAGAGTAGTGGGAAGTTTATGGCTAAGTATATTGAACTAGTGACCCTGCCTGATCCTCGTGCAGGAGATGATCCTAAGTTACCTAGGTTGCTAGTCATCGGTGATTCCATCAGCATGAATTACGAAGCAGCCGCCAAAGCAGAACTCAAAGGCGTGGTCAATTACCATCGCAACGAAGGCAACTGCTTCTCATCAAATTACGGGATGCAGTATGCCGATTACTGGCTCGGCAATCACACCCAAAAAGGTTTTCAGTGGGATGTGATCCATTTCAATCACGGGCTTCACGATCTCAAGCAGACTGGTCCAGGTGAACCCTACGCTACGTCACTAGAAGCTTATAAAAATAACCTTAGTACGCTGATAAAAATCCTTAAGAAAACAGAAGCCAAACTTGTTTTTTGCACTACTACTCCGGTGCATCAGAGTAATGTAAGCAAATATGGTCGTCAGAAAGGCGCGGAAATAGCCTTCAACAAGGCGGCAATGGAGGTGATGAAGGAATTCCCAGAAATCCAAATCAATGATCTATGCAAGGTCGTCAAAGATTCTACCGTTTTTGATGAATGTAGAAAAGGCTGGGATGTTCATTACTACAAAGTAGAAGAACAAAAAATACTAGGTCAAGCAGTAGCCAATGCAGTCAAAAAATCTCTTGAATCAACAAAGTAATAAACTAAAACTTCACTCAACGCACCCTCTGGTTCACACTAAACAGGCATCATCTGTAAATAATCCGAGTAGCCCGCTAGCAAAATTAATTGATCACTCATATGAAAAATAACATTCTTTCCCGTGTCGTCCCCGCCATCGCTCTAGTTGCCGCCTGTAGCACATTCACCACCACCGCTGCAGAGAAAATCAAAAAAGAAAAACTCCAGATTGTCTTCTGTTTCGGTCAGTCGAATATGGTCGGACTGGCGGCCGTGCCTACCGCATGGTACATGACCCAACCCCAATACGTCCCACCCCGTAAAGCCACCGTGCTTCAAACCCAGTATTTTGATTGGAACTTCTACTGGAGTGGAGCCCGATATTACGAAGGACCGAAAAAGCAGGGATTGGTGGACCTTGTCCAAGCTCGTAGAGACTCCCGCATGAAGTGGCGTCAACGCATCAATGGTCGTAACGGAATTGAGTGGAAAAAGGAATGGGGCGAAAAGCCCAAATCAGGCCGCAGCAATGTCTATGCTTTCCTCGATCAGAAAGCCGAGGATGAAGGCATCTACAAACGCATCAAAACCATCCTCGATTCCGATGAAAATAAATTCAATGTCGATGACGCATACAATGAGCTAATCGCACGCGACAAAGTGAATGCTGAGGAAATCAAGCGTGCCAACGAGATTTACCTCAAGGGCGTGACGGACGCAGATTTCGACGCCTTTAATGCCGCAGTCAAAGAGGCGAAAATCAACCCGAAAGATCAAGGTCCAGATTGTGAAAAGAACCGTGGTATCTATGCCGGGCTGGCTCAGAAACATCTCGGACTGCCCATCGCCAAACGCACCCGCATCTTCGGCCATGGTGCCATTGGAGGCTCCGAAGGAACATCCGGTATCGACCGCAGCACCCAAGGACCACTTAGTGTCGGCTATGGTGGAGATATCACCACCATCGGACCTGAGTATGGAGTGGGCATCGCCCTGGAACGCCTCGTCGATGCTCCGATCCTGCTGGTCAAATGCTCATGGGGAAACACCTCTATCGCCGATGCTTGGAGAACACCCTCACTCGATGGTGTAGAAACTCCCAGCGAAAAAGCTAGCCGCGTAGCATGGAATAAAAAGATGGCCGCCGCCGCTAAAAAAGCAGGCACGGAATACACTCCAACCGCAGCACCCGCCAAAAAAGGCGAACTCTCCTGGTGCTGGAACCAGGTGCTGCCGCAGGTTGACAAAGTTCTCGCCGACCCCGGCAAGTTTTACCCAGACTACGACCCCAAGGTCGGTTACGAAGTTGCCGGCCTGGTTTGGTTCCAAGGATACAGCGACAAGGATAATCCCGCCTACGGAGAGCTCTTTGCAGAGCTGATCAAGGACTTCCGCAAAAAAGTTAAAACCCCGAAGATGCCGGTCGTTTGTGGCACGCTTGGAATGGCTGGGTTTAAAGCACAGGCATTTTCCGAAGGTGCCAACGCAGGAATGCTGCAAACCTCACAAATGCCCGATCTCGCAGGAACTGTTGATGTCGTCAACACCGCACCCTATTTCCCTATGGAACTTGATCTTCTGAAACAGGTGATGAGCTCCTTTGAAAAAGGCTCACCCGAGTATGAAAAAGCCTCGATGATCCGGACTCGCGCCACCAGCAACAAGGGGTTCCATTATCATGGCAGCGCCAAGTGCTTCATCCTGATGGGTGATGCCATGGGCCGCAGCCTCGCTAACCTGATGGCTGGCGGCGAGCCAACCATCAATACCAACTCTAAATAATACCAACTACAAATAGAACCAACTCCAACTAAAAAAAATAATGAATTTACTCAGTCTTCAAATAGCTAGGGCTATTGCCCTTCCCATTCTATGTATCTGGTCCTCTCTAGTTCCGGCCACCGCAGCTAAAGAACATCAAGCAGACGTCGTTGTCTACGGCGATGCGTCAGGGGGTGTCACCGCCGCCGTTCAAGCAGCGCGGATGGGGAAAAAAGTGATTCTTGTCTCACAATACGGCCATCTCGGTGGACTGACCAGCAGCGGGCTAGGTTGGACTGATATTGGCAACACCGCCATCCTCGGCGGATTATCCCGCGAATTTTACCACGAGGCATACATGCATTATGAAAATGATGCTGTTTGGAAACAGCAAAAACGTTCTGAATTTGGAACTAAAGGGCAAGGAGCTAAGACATTTGATGCTGAGACGAAGCTCGCATCAGTTTTCGAACCTAAGGTTGCCGAGGCAATCTTTGACCAAATGATCAAGAAGTCGGGAGTCATCGTTATCCAAGGTCGGCTAAACCTTAAAAATGGTGTCCATAAGACCGGCAAGCTAATTTCCAAGATCATGCTTGAGGATGGCTCAAGCGTGAAAGGTAAGATGTTCATCGATGCTTCATACGAGGGAGACCTGCTCCCCGGTGCTGGTGTTTCTTTCATGATTGGTCGTGAGCCAAATGCGCTCTATGATGAAGTGGGTAACGGTATCACGGGGCCATCAAGAAAAAATCAGCTACGAAAAGGCATTGATCCTTATGTCGTGAAGGGCGATCCCAAGAGCGGCCTGCTGCCTGGAGTAAATCCAGATATGGGAGGTGAAAAAGGCGATGGTGACAAAAAACTTCAAGCCTACTGCTACCGGATGGTTCTGACGAATGCAGAGGACAACCGCGTGGACATAAAGAAGCCGAACGGATACGACGAAAAAAATTACGAACTGCTTTTCCGCTCGATCGAGGCAGGTCAGAAATGGGGGTTTTTCAAAACCTCTCCCATGCCGAACAAAAAAACAGATTCCAATAACACTGGCGGTATTTCTACCGATTTCATTGGAGAAAATTATGGGAAGGACTGGGACTGGTCGACGCTTGATCACAAGGATCGCGAGGCACTCGCCGCGAGACACCGCGACTGGCAATTAGGGATGGTCTGGACCCTACAAAATCACCCCCGCGTGCCTGAAAAAATCCGCGCTAGCCATGCCCAATGGGGACTCGCCAAAGACGAGTTTCAGGATAACGGCAACTGGCCATACAACATCTACGTCCGTGAGGCTCGGCGAATGAAGTCCAGCCTCGTGATGACAGAAGCTCACTGCAAGAATAAGATCTTAGTGTCAGATCCAGTAGGGATGGGCGCCTACACGCTCGACTCACATAATACTCAACGCTTCGTACACAACGGAATGGTGATGAATGAGGGAGATATCCAGACACACATTGGAGGGAAACCCTACGGTATTTCTTATCGATCCATCGTGCCAGAAGAGAAAGAGTGTGAGAATCTCCTCGTCCCGTGGGCACTCTCCTCCACCCACATCGCCTTCGGTTCAATCCGCATGGAACCTGTCTTCATGGTCCTAGGTCAAAGCGCCGGAACCGCCGCCAGCCTAGCCATCGACGCCAAATCTAGCGTGCAAGCCATCCCTTACGACATGCTCCGCATACGCCTTCTCAAAGACGACACCCGGTTACCAACTAACGCCAAATAAAAGTATCAAATTGTGCGAAACCGGCCCAATGTTCAAATCTTTTTCAATGTTTAGCTGATCACCCTTACCTGAGTATCCGTGATCCTTTTATTCATGGTCGCTGGAAATCTTCCCGCCATCTTCACCTTTTTAAAAACCAACACCTCTAGCTCTTCATCACTCGCGGCCTACACAATATTTCTAGCGTGTGGGAGATAGAGTTTTATCAGCCAATAAGGGGTGAGGAATGATAAGGTGATGAATAAGTAGAATAATTTGCTATATTAGATAGATAATTGTAACTTCCCACTCGTTTAACCGTATAAGATTAATAGATCTAACAGGGCTTATTTATTTTGGAGCTCAAAAAAAAGTTAGATTATTATTAGAGATCATGAAAAATTTATTTAAAAGTGCCTGCCTGTTACTCGTGTTGCAGGCCAGTGCCATAAACGTAGCCTCCGCGATGAGGGCAGGAGACGAAATCATCTACCCCCCAAAGGAGTTTGCGAAATTGGACACCTTTGAGGGACTGAATCTGGAGGACGCGGACAAACTTTATAAAAAAAAGGATTACAAAGGTGCCTATGCAGCCTACAAGGCCTATTCGTTCGAGTTTGTAAAAAGTAAGGCTTTACCCTACGTGCTGCTGCGGATGGGGCGGTGTCTGCATATGATCGATAAACGCCACGCCGCGATCAAGGCTTACCAGGATGTGGTTGACTATTTCCCGGATGATGTGAGTTACGCTGCTGGCGCACTCTTCTACATAGGTCAGTGTCACCAACAAAACGGGGACACAGCAAAACAGAATGCCGTTTGGGCCCGGATGGTCAAAGATGATGATTACGTTGCCCAGCCGAACTCTGGCACCGCACTGGCTTATCTCGGAGGCGCCATGGCGAAGCTCGGAAAATTTGAGGAGGCCGCTGAATACCACTGGCGCACAGCGGTTGCTTTTTCCAAAACGAACCACCAAGCTGCCGCTCTAGCTCGCAGCGCAGTCATTAATCATTTCGTCACCCGCAGCTCGAACGATGACAAACTCAAAGAATTCTATGTCGAGGCCGGTGGCTTTGATGGTCGTGGTCAAAAAAGTGATCAACCAGACGAAGATAAGCGCTACTGGACAACGGTCCTCAAAACGGCTCAGGACATGAAGAGCGCAGAACAGGACAAGAGGGAGAAAGTTGCCCGCTACTGGAGTGCCAAAATGGGTGACCGCTTTACCGATAACGATGGACTCCGCAAGCAATGGATTGATCTCCAAAATGTCTACGAAAAGGACACCAAAAGCTGGCTAGCACGCCTAGAGAAGCAGTATAAACTGCAACCCGCTGTGCTAGCTCGCGTCCTGAAATGGTGCGGCTATTATTCGGCCGATGTTAAAATGCGCTCGGCGTTTTTCGCCAGCCAAAGCAAGCCGTTCCTCGCAGGCATGAAGACCGTGGAGAAGATGAAACTCATGGGTGACTTGAGACACCCACTCAGAATGTATGAGGAATCACGGACTGTCATGCGATCGGTAAGCACTCAGGGGCTGAACGATGAGGAAATTAAGAAACTGACTAATTTTGCCGCTTATTACGAGCCAGAGGAGTTCGTGCTGCGCTATTTCGCTAGAATGAAGGACAAGACGTTTGCTTCCAAGTCGCGGTTTGATTATTATAACGCCCGGACCCACAAAAACAAACCGTTCATGGAAAAAGCCCTCGCTGAAATCCCGCTATTGCGAAAAGCGCCCAAGTATGCGGGCCAAGCGCTCATCTTGTCTCAAGCAAGACTCCTGCAAAAATTGGGTCGCTACGAAGAGGGCATCAAAGCCTATCGTGGGGCAAATAAACAACCAGAATCAACCTGGGGCGTCACCGACTGCATGGTGGCACTCAAGCAATACCCACAAGCGGTCAAAACGGTGCAGGGGCTGGAGTCAGTTGGCGGCGGTATCGCATCCGCAGCTAGTTTGAGAATTGCCGAAATCTACCGTATTAGCGGTAACAAAGGTAAGGAAGTTCAGCAACTTCGCATGGTACTCCAACGCTACCCTAAAAGCGGCGAGTCCAGTGAAGCGCATAACCGACTAGAAAAATACGGCGTAGCGCTCACAGGAGGTGAGTCTACGGCGGAGGAGTAAGCAGACCATGACCTGATCATATTTGGTCAGGTTAAAAAGGAGAATGAATGAAAGTTTTTCGTTTACTCTTCGTAAACTATCAATCTACGCTGTCCATCTAAAGATATGCGTGGACTTCACATCACAAGGGCGCCTTCAATCGGAAACGCTTTTAAACAGAAATATATAAAAAATCACATTAATCTGACATTCAATGAAATTTAATAAGATAATGAAACGTTCTAACTCAGTGAATATAAAACAAACATTAATTTTCTTGGCTCTATTGCTGGCACTGCCCGTAACTTCTCAGGCTCAAGGGAAAGGCAAAAAGGCTAAAGCCGAGGAAGCAGCTAACCCGCGTTCCCGTGTTTCTGCAGACATCGACCGCCGTGCCAAGCACCTTTACGATAAGGCTATGGAGCTGATGGAGTATAAACAATATGAACGTGGACTCACCATGCTCAACACTGTTGTACGCGACAACCAAGGCACCACGCTCGCCCACATGGCTCATATGTCGATGGGTAAACACTATCTCGGTCTTCATAAAAACAAAGAGGCACTTACCCACTTTCTTCTTCTCACCCGCCTGCTCGCACCCGAACCGGGGGAGAAACAAGCCGAAGCCCAACAAGAGCTCTATAATGAGGCTCTTTTTCAGGCTGGATTCAGCCAGTTTCAGGGCGGTCAGTACTCCGCCTGCTTCCCTCTATTCCGCCGCCTTACCGAGGTCGCTGGTAAAACCAAGTGGGCCAACAAAGCCTACTATTACATAGGAATGAGTCACTATAATTTGAAAAACTGGAACAAGGCGATCGACTCCCTGTCCTTGGTTGGCACCGAGGTTGAAGACGCTGGTGAAGAACTTGGTAGAATCGAGATTGGTCAGCGATTTTATGCTAAAATCGATGACGCCGACGTACCGGTAATGCGAAAGCTCGGTCAGCCGGTTACTGCAAAGATCACCGTCAGTAGTGGCGATTCCGAAATTATCACAGGTGTGCCCGTAGCAGGTAAAAAACACGAAATGCTAGCCTCCGCACCCACCGCCCTAGGCGATGCTAAACCCGGTGATGGCGTTCTTCAAATGATCGGAGGAGACTCAATTACGGTCACTTATCTCGATGATAGCACGATGGACGGCAAAAAAGGCGTGCCACGCACTGGTAAAGTACGCGCTGTCAGCACAGGAACCGTGGGTTTTTACCTCGGCGATTACTCGACTCCAGCCTACATCGCCTACCCAGGCCAGCCTCAGGTGCTGATGCTACGTGATGCCGACCTCGATAAAACACCAGGCGCAGAAAAAGTCACGCTCACTGTCACTTCCCGATATAAAGTCGAGGCTCAGGCTGATGCGGCATCTGAGGATGCTATCGATATTTTCGCCCTTGAGGATGTCGAAAAAGATGTCTGGAAAGAACGTGACAGTATTACAGTCACCCTCATCGAAACCTCCGAGGGACCAGAAATACGCACCGGCATCTTTATGGGTAAAATCAGGCTGGCTCCCACCGAGGATGGCGTTGAACCCAATAAATCCGATGCTGTTCTGCAGACTGACGAACTCGATGAACTCCGTGTCACCTATACCGATGAAGTCCACCTCTATGGCGATGAGCCACGTGAAAGCGATGCCACTATCAAGGTCTCAGGTTCGGTCAACTCCGGCGTCTCTGCCGACCAGTATGTGGTATTCGATGCCCTACTCAAAGCTCGTAAAAGCTCGGTCGAGGCCGAGGCACTCACCGGACTCGGAGGGATCTATAAAGACATGGGACTCGACCAACGCGCCGCCCTGCGTGCCAAGGAGGCCTTGGCTAAAATCGACCCGATCATCCTGAATCGGGCAAAACTACCCGGCGATCTGGTAGAACATTCGTTTAAACTTAAATGGGAAAGCGAGTTGCTGAAATCTGATTTCCAAGCGGCAACTGCCACCTGCTTAGCCTTTAACCGACTCTACCCCGAGTCGGTGCTCGCTGACCAGGCACTGATGACTCTGGGTCGCAGCCTAGCTGATAAGGGTGATTACGAAAAATCAGTTGAATCATACAAACGCGTGCTAGAACTTCAAAACCCTATCTCCGCAGCCGAGGCCCAGTTCCGTATCGGTGAAGTCCTTCAGAAACAAGCAGAGGAATCGATCAAAGCTGCCGACCAACACAATAGTAAGTGGGGTAAGGCGGGACTTTCTCCTGCTACCGCACTGCAAAGAGTCATGGGCGGAGCGATCGCAGCCTACCGCAATACATACGAAACCTATCCGGAGAGCTCGTATGCAGCCGAATCCCTTGGTCGCGTAGTCCGCCATCATGTCGATACCGAAAACTTCGCCATGGCCGCCGACCTGCTCGACAGCGTGTTCAGCGATTACCCGGACGCCGCCTTCCTCGATGAAATGCTGCTGCTCTGGTCGAGCGTAGGTTACCGCATGGGCGACAACGAGATCGCTAAGGCAAAACTCCGCCAACTGATCACCGATTACCCGTCTAGCAACCACATCACTGAAGCCCGCCAAAAACTAGCCGGCATCGAAGCAGAATCCGCAAAATCCAGCGGTGAGTAGAGGTCACTCCGCAAAAGTCCTCGATATCGAAGACCCTGAGTACTGAAGAAAATTCTAAATATCTAAATCTGAATGACAAAACCAAATTATCCGGCATCCGCTACAACTCCTACGGCACAATCATCTGGTGCCGGCAATCCGTCATTTCTTAGCTCTTTAGGTAATTGGGCACTTAGAGCTTCTTTGGGTATTTGGGTAATTGGGTGTCTAGGTATTTCCCCTGCCTCCGCGGCGACCTTTGATGAGCAACTCAAGTCCGTTAGCGCTACCATCGAGACTCAGCCTGAAAAGGTAATTATCTCACTATTACAAGCCGGGATAAAAGAAGGTAAACCAACCCAAGCGATCGCCAAAACTCAGAAATGGCTGCGTCAAAACCTGCCGAAGGATTCGATGCTGCTCTACTACGCCGGGCAAGCAGCAGAACTCAGTGGCGATTGGAAAAATGCCGCCGTCCTCTTCAAACAGTATCTAAAAAATGCCGACCTTAAATCCGCCACCGCCGACCAAGCAGTGCAGTCTGTTTATTCTCTGCTAATTTATCAACTCAAGGACACCAGTGGTGCCTACGCCTTCGGACGTAACGATGGCAATCGCGTCATGGTCTGCCCTCGGGCGCGCCAGTTCGACAGCTGGTTCCTCGATGAAGCGGTCCGCCGCAAGGATCCTGTCGCGGTTTCCGCCCGTCTGCACGCTTGTATCAAGGCCGGACTACCAACCGACCTGATGGCCGTCCGCTATAGTAACTATTTCCGCTGGCTGTTTGCGCAACTGGACACCTATGTCGAGCTACCAGGCATTGCCCCGGTTACCGCAGAACTCGTCACTAGCTGTAAAAACCTCTCCAAGGTGATGACGTTCAATCCAGAAATGGCACTGCGCATCGATTGGGCGGTATCGGTCAAAGCCTACAACCAGGCGAAGCTTGCCGGCAAGGTGATCTCACCACCGCTCGCCGAGGCCACGGCGCTGCTGGCAAAATACCCGCAGTATGCCCAATGGGTGCAAACCGGATGGGCCGGTGGCGGCAATGGGCGATACTACCGAGGTGACCCGGCAAAATACTGGCCTGATGAAATCGAGGCCAAAATGGCCCCCGTCATAGCAGCCACTTCCAAACTGACACCACTCCAGCTCGCCGACCTCTTCCAGTCATGGGACGACGGGTATTACAGTGATAAATTAGTTCGTCCCCTCCAAGTGAAGGTGGTGAGTGACTACCTCAAGGCCAACCCAGAGCTAATGAACCGCAGGACGGGTGTGCTCTCGCTAGAGAAACCTTGGAACAAGCTCACCGCGGAAGAACTGCAGAAACTTGCACCATTGGTGGTAAAGAATAGTAGTCGAGATGCCTCACTGATCCGCGCTGCTGCTGCCGGTGGCAAAGAGAAAGATTTCAACAAAGTACTAGCAGCATTGGTAGGGACTGAAGCCTGGCGTCTTCCCCAGCACCACGATCAACGCAATGTTCACATCTACGCACCCCTGCTCAAATATTGTGCCGCCAAGCCATCCGAGCAGGAAAAAAAGCAATGGGCCGCGAAATGGGCAGCCTTGGGCGGGGGACTCACCACTATTGACGCCAAGAAGGAGGATCCGGCAGCCAAGCGCATCGCCGCGTTCAGAAAACTCTGGAAAGACTACAAATCCCCCCAACCGAAACTCCCCAGCGTGCGCGAGCGCTTGCTAAAAATCCTAGTATTTACCCCCGAGGCGATCCCTGAATTACTTAAGGACAGCAGTGCTGAGGCGCAGTTTATCGCACGCAACGCGATTGCAGCAGGCATAACCGGTTCCGATCCGATTTGGAAAGAAATCGAAAATACCAATAAGGTCAATGTTACTAGCTACGCACCTGGCATCCTTTCCCTCGCCCAACGCCATCGCGGTATGGCGGAACTAAAAAAACGTTACCCGGCAAAATGCGTACCGCATCCGCTCGAAGCCGCCTTGCGCAAGTCGGTAGCCGCTGGTCTCAAAGCAAATAAACTAGAACCATGGCAGGTGATGGCATGGATCAATATGCAGTATCCCGAGGACAATGCCGAGCAGGTCAAGCTGATCCAGGCGCTGATGAAATCGCCGGTCTGGAAAACCATGCCGTCCGAAGTGCATTTCGCCGCCCGTGAGTGGTTCAAAAAGGACGTCATGACACCGGCACAAATTGCCATTATCGATTCCTCCGATCCCGCTATAGTTTACAAAGACCTGCTGGCCTTGCCGAAAGTGGCAGCCGTCAAACCAGCCGTGGCACCAACCGACCCCGCAGCACCCGTCGTCCCACAGACCGATGTCGCAACCGCCGTCGCCGCTCTAACCAAGGCGATTGATGGTGCCAAAAAATCACCAGTTCGCATGGAGCTCAATGCAACTGAGCAACTCGGCACCCTCGACGAAGCCGTTTTCTCCGACCCGAAAGTCTTCAGCCTGATCGTCGATCTCATCGATCTCAAAGTCATGCCCGCCGCTGGCAATAGCTTCCCCGTGAACCTGCGCAAAGTCTTGGAGGGGAAACGGGATCCGCTAGTCATTCACAAGGTAGCATACATGATGTGGGAAAGCATCCGGGTGATGAATCACCAGTATCACCTCCCGCAAACCCTCGCATTTGCCCAGTCCCTAGCAGATGAACATCCATCCGCGGCCTACGCCATGGCGGTGACCGGTCAGGCTGTTTTTCCCCCGCAGCCAATCAATAAAAAACATAAAATCGATCCCACGCGCGACACTCGCGTACTCAAAACTCTCCGTGGTAAAGCCGCCATGAACATGGGCTTAATGGTCATCCCAGTGGCTAAAAACGACCCGACCTACCCGATTTACAAATCTCAGGGCGACTGGTTGACCGGCAACGAAGACAGCGCTTGGAAACTCTGCGATGACAATTGGGAACAACTCATCCCCACTATCCGTGAACTCAACGTAAGCTACCTCAACTGGGCACTGCAACGCGTGATCTACAGTCGCGATGAAACCCGACAGGAAGATCTCGTCAAAGCGCTGCTCGGCTGGGCAGCCGAACCAACCTCACCCCTCACCCCAGAAGAGAAAATCGGCCTCGAAATCGCCTACGGTGATATCGCCATGCAACGTGGTCAACTCCGCGAAGCACACCAAATTTATACTAAAACCCAAAATAATAAAGCTTACGAGGGAGTGCTAGGACGCTACCAAGCCACCCTACGTAAAGCCGACGCTGAGCGCATAGGTAAGGATTTTGATGCCGCCCTGAAAACCCTCGGAGAACTCGAGCTCGAACGTATCCCTGAGATGTGGTCACCTGCCCGCTATGCGCGAGCCGTCGTCAATTACGATATGGAGGAATACGATGACGCCGCAGACGATATCGAATCCATCCTCGCCCGGGAAGCCAACCATGGCGAGGCCAAGATCCTGCTCGGCAAGGTCCAGCTGAAACGCAAAAAACTCATGGAGGCGACCGAGATTGAGGTCACCGCGGGAAGCGCTCAGAAAACACTCGTGCCCGGTGAAAAACTCAAAGTCACCCTGGTCGATCCCACCCTCGCCGTCTCCGGAGCCGGCACCGAAATCGAAGTTGTCGTCTGGGCTAAATCTGGCGACAAAGAAACGTTCTTCCTACGCCAGTTCGGCGACCAGAAAACCAAGTTCCGTGGCGAAGTCGCCACTAGCCTCGGCGCACCGAACCCTGGCGACCGCATCCTGCAGGTCATCGGTGACGACGAGGTTTTCTATGCCTATTCCGAACGATTCCGGAAGAAAATGAACAATATCGCCGAGAAGCGAGGTGGGCCGATCACGATCGCATCCAACTCCACCCTCATGGCATCCTCCCGCAAACTGCTCACCGAGGATGAGCAACGCATCGCCGACATGGAGAAGCAGATGGAGGCTCTGAAATCGAAAACCGACAGAGCCACCGAGGCCGATCTCACCGCCCTCGCCAAAGCTGCGAGCGCTGCCGAGGCTGGCCGCAAACTTCTCACCGGTGAAAGTATGGAAGCCGACCCCGAGGAAAAGGAAAAAGAATCACCGGTCGAAACTCGCGTCAAACCTGGTAACCCGATCCACGTCCGCGTCATCGACCACGACCGCTCACGCACCTCGGGAATCGATGAACTTACCGTCAAGGTCGAGAGCTCAAGCGGCGATTCCATCAGCCGTATTACCCTGAAGGAAACCGACACCCACAGCGGATGGTTCGAGGGCAGTATTCCGACCACTGGTGCCCAGGCAATGGCATTCGCACAGAACTCCGAGCCAGGACGTAACCCGAATATGGTACTTAGCTCACAGCTCAATTACCCAGCATGGCAACCTGTGTCAACCAAGGGAGTGACCCCCGAATTTGACGTCGATCTTAACGATAATGTCGAACTAGGTGAAATGACGATCACTGCCAAGGAGCAAGGCTCCAAGCTCAAGAAGTTCGTTCTACTCACTGGCATGAATCCCAAGGAAATGACCGCCGTCGCAGTTTACCCGAACAATCAGCTCATCCTGGAAAACCCTTGGCAGCCATCGGTCACCGTGATGAACGATACCGACAGCTTCCACGCCAGCAACGGACGCAAGGAATTCGACCTCCCTGAGATGATGTCACACCTGAACCGTGGCTGGATGACCCAGACTTATGCCCAAGGAGTGTCTGCAAATATCGCTGGTCCGTCCGAGGCACTGCCGGAAGCACTTTATAAATCGATCGAGTGGAAACGGCATAATCGCCACGCCGTTTCATCCGTAATTTACCGATTCCAAGGTTATTTCTACGAACCCACCGAGGTGAAACGCCAGTTTAAACTGGAGCTTGGCCAGTTCAAAATACCAAAGAAAACACATCCTTCGATCAATCACAAACCCAAGTTCATCCTGGCTGTCGATGGTCGGCCTATCACAGCATTGGACGGCAAACAACTCGAAGGATCGATCAACCTCAGACCCGGAGTGCACAAGTTTGAAATCTGGGCTATTGGCTGGGTCGCTAACCTCGGCTTCGGTCGCGACGTGAAGTTGCTCTCTAATCTCAGTGGCGGGGACTCAATGGTCGACTGCCCGGACAGCTTCTTTGACAGCAGCAAATTCCCCAAAGGGATACTGACTCACCGCAACGCCTCGGCAGCTATCGTTGCCAACGAAGCTGGCACCGAGTTCAAGGTGAAATTTGCCCCTGACTCACGCAGCCGATTGTTTAAACTCGTCTTCATCGAAAACGAGGGGCCAATTCCCGCCTTAAACAAACTTGCCCTTACTTCACCCGATGGCAAAAAAGTCCTGCCAGTTGCCGAGGACTACGCAACACTCAATAAAAACGACACGTTGGAGATCCTCACTGGGGATAAAATCTCGGTGCGCTACGTTGACGACCGTTATGTCACCAAGTCCTTTGAGAGACGCGAACGCATGCTTCAGGTCGAATTTAGCACCGCGAAAGTCGAGTTTGCAGATATGAAACCACGCTATGACAGCAGGAAGCAGAAAGACATGCCCTACTACGAGAAGCTGCATCGCTTTCCATACGGCCAACCACTCTCACTGGCCATTAACGATGCCGATATGGATGTCAGTATCGAGCCCGATACCCTGAAAGTCAGCGTGCAAAGCAAGGCCGGTGGGAAACGCGAATTCATCGCTACCGAAACTGGCCCATCTACTGGAGTTTTCGAAGCCATCATGATTCCGGTTGCCACTCCTGTGTCAGATAAAAACCAAATTCAAGTCGCCGAGGGGGGAGTTCTAACAGCAATTTACCGCGATCAAGAAAACACCAAACCCGGCGTGCCCACCGACCGCTTCGCCACCATCGATCATGCCGCTTATAGCCTACCTCAACTCAGCCTTTCGCAACCGACCGTTAGCCTCATCGATTACAGCACCAATACCGAGGGTCTTCCTGGTTACCGATCACTCACTGAAGGATTCATCCCAATGGATAGATGGCAAATGAAAGTCGAAACCGACTCTGCCCGTAAGGCCAGAGAAGCGGGCAGGGGATTGATCCGTCCAACATGGTCGATCGCCCACAAATTTTTCCCGACGACGAACCCACCCGAAGGCGGATTCCAAGTCGTGCACGGTCGTCGGATGTATATCGAATTGCTCGCGCCTCAGCTAGCACTTGGAACCACGTCCACCGTCACCGTCTATGCCCAAACCGATGCCGGACGTAAACTCGCTCAGGTTCCCTTGGACGGCAAAGTATTCGATCTCAACGTGCCGGGAACTATCGAAGTCATCGGTCATCTAAAGACCCCAGCGAGGGGACACCTTGACGCCTGGAGAGGGACTCCAGAAATTGGCTCTTATATCGGAAATACCCACAATCTCTGGTCAGATAACACGGCCCTCGACCGTTTCAGAATGGATGTCCCACTCATCGCCAGCAACACTCCCGAGTATGGAGTGCTGTCCCGCGAGGAACGTTACGAACTCCTCCAAAAGGCCCGCAAAGGCGAGTTACCTTACGAGGAATATAGTAAATTAAAAGTAGCAGGCCTAATCGTATTGCCCGGCGAGCGCATCCACATCGGTGTGCAGTACAAAGACAAATCCGGCGCCACACAATGGCTCACCACCACTTCCAAGGTCATCGCCCACCCCGTCTTTGATGTCATGGAGGACGACTACCGAACTGCCAGAACCAGTGCCTACGTCGGTGAAACGATCAACCTCCGCGTTGTCGACCTCGGTGGCGATGTCTCCGATAAAAATGACATCGTTAGCGTGCTCATGCAGGCAAAATCTGGTGCTAAACACCGTGTCGATCTGCGTGAGTCTACCACACATAGTGGAATCTTTAACGGGAGCTACCAGCTTTCTTACCTCAAGGCCCTCGATCTGAAAACCCCCGCGGCCGCAGAAGGTGAGCCAGTAGGTGAACCTACCAAACATAACGTCCGCCGTCACGGCTTCCCCGTTGTCTATGACGATACGGTGGCCATGCGCTACACCGGCACTAACGGCCTTAAATCACCCACCCGGATGATCACCATCAGCAAGGGGTCGGACGGAACCATCAAACCGTTTTCTAAGCAATACGATGACCCTGAGATCGCCATGCGCACCCAGTTCTCATTGGCAGAGAGTTATCTTGAGCTAGCAAAAAGCCACCGTAAACTCGGTAAAACTGAGATGGCGGCACGCGAATACGTAAGCGCCAAACAGCTACTCGCCAAAGCTATGGATCAATTTAAAGATCCGGCAACCCGCTCCCATGCTGAGTATTTGTTAGGAACTCTCTCGCTTGAGGAAGCCAACGACACCCCAGAAGGCGATATAAAAGAAACCCGTTACCGGGCAGCCCTATCGCGCTTTATGAATGTGGTCGGTAGCTACCCAAACACGCTCCACGCTTCGAAGGCACAATATAGGATAGCGACGGTTTACGAAAAACTTAATCAGCCAGATATTGCCGCTCAAGAGTATGTTAAGCTGGCCTATAAACACCCAGACTCGGAATACCTCGCCACCTCGATGGCAAAACTGGGTAGTTACTTCCTTCGCAGTGCTTCCACCTATGAAAAGGAAGCGAAAGAGCTATTGGCCGATACAGAGAATAAGGATGCCCAGTTCAAAGGTGAAGCGCGGCAGGCGTTGGCCGAGCGCGAATACATCAAGACCGCCCAGATATTTAGCCGCTTACAACAACGCTTTCCGAGCGATCCGCTCGCCGGTAAAGCTGGCATCCGTGCTGGCCAGGCATACATGCGAGCCAAGAAAACGAACGAGGCTCTCGCCGTATTCTTGAGCGTGGTAAAAGATCAAGGATACGATGGTAAAACCCTTCGGTCACAGGGCATGTACTGGGCAGGGATGTGCTACCAGTCACTTAGACAAGAGATGGCTGCCTACTCAATCTATAAACGCCTGACCTACGATTTCCCCGAAAGTAAATGGGCCGCCTACGCCCGAGGTCGCCTGTCACAAGGCAAATTACAAAAACTCGAAAATGAACTCGAAATCGAACGCCTAGAGGAAGGACGTTAGTCAATAGCTGAAAGAACCGAATCACTCACAAAATTTTATTTATAATGAACTATCGAAACCTCACAGGCCTATCATGCTATATTCTCGCTGCTTGCACTGCCTTCGCATCGCCGCTTGATAATCAAATTAAGGCGTTTGAAGCCTCTCAGACCCAGACCGAAGGATCCGTGGTCGGCATCTTGTCAACTGGGATAAAAGAACACCGGACCGCCGAGGCTTTTGCCAAGGTGAAGCCGTGGTTGACCGCTAACCCATCTAATTCACAAAAGCTCTTGTTCCAAGCGGGGCAGGCAGCGGATTTCGCCGGTAAGTGGCCAGAGGCCGTCAGTTTTTACCGTAAACTTCTGAAAGAAAAATCGCTTGATGCCCGCATGGGCGGTGTTGCGGTTGATTCAGTGTATCGCCTACTAATCAATAGCATGAACGAGCCCGAATCCGCCTACCTATTGATGCGCGAGGACGGTGACCGCTTACGCAGTTACGGACGCGCCAAACAATACGATAGTTGGTATATGGAGCAGGCGCTGAAGCGCAATGACCTGATCGCCATCGCAAACCGTCTGTCCGCTGTTTATAACACTAGTGACCCGGTCGAGCATCTCGCGAAGTTCGAGCAGTTCATGCTTCGCGAGCTCGAAACCTACAAACACAGCGATAAAACAACCTTCGCCGCCATGGAAAACCTTGCCAAGGCCAGACGCAGCAGCCCGCAGTTGCGCGTACGTTTGAACTGGGTGAAAACAATCATTCCTGTCCAGAAGCGACTTGAAATAGCCATGGCGGAGAAAAAGGAAGTGCCGGTTGCTTTTCTCGGAGCCCCACTGAGAGCTGCGGAGGCACTCATCGCCGCATTACCCTACGAAGGGTCCATTATCGTTTCCGAAGGCTGGATGCACACCCAACAAGGTGACTCAGGTGTTTTCGCTAAGTTTGTTGACCTAGGCCGTGCGAAGAAAACCGCACCCGTTCTCAAGGCGCTGCGCAGCATGACCCCCGCCCAAGCCCAGCGCGTGCTCAGCCATCAGGTGAACTATTCAAAAAACCGCAGCATTGGCGAATACTTCATCACACGCCCGGACGCCCGCATCCTTGTCCGTGATCTTCCTGCTGTATTTAACTCACTATCCGCGCCCAAGATCCCGCTGTTTGATAAAACCCTGACCGTGGAGGCAGCCAAAGTGATGGCTCCCAACCTCGCTCGCAACCCACATCCCCATGCGGCCCTGGTGCGTGCCTATGCGGTTGCCGGCTCCAATCTGTGCAGCAAGGTGTTACCAGTGATGGCCAAGTCCGAGAGCTGGCGCTTCGCCGGTGTCGGCAAGAACTCGGCAGCCAAAACTATGGTCGACATGGTCTGGAACTCGGGGCTTGACCATACTGGCTTCGATCACGGAAAGACGATGAAGGCGTATCATTCAAAGTTCAAAAATCATAGCCGCCAGCTCAAGAAGCAGGTTGCGAAGGAAGCGAGCGCGAACGACCGCAAGGCCGCATTTAACCAACTTTACAACGAGTTGAAGGGAGGGAATTTCACGACTCCCGGGTTGTTTCAACTCTGGGAGTTGGTGTTCTCGCAGGCACCTAAAACCAAGAAGGGACAATTATCCGAGAAGGAACAAATGCTGATGAAAGTCACAGCGGATTTTGTCTCCGCACCTGCTGCGTCAAGAAATCAACAGGCGGAACTGCTGCGCCACACTCTCGCAATGAGTCTCATCGACAAAAACCCCTACGCCAAACTCACATTCGGCCCGGAATTTGCAAGTGGATGGGATCGCTACGGCCACGGCTCCCTCAGAAAGGAATTGCCAAACTTCTCGGACTACTTGGAGACATCGCTCGGTCAACAAATGAAGGCTGGTCAACTCTCGGAACCGATTTTCAGTATGTGGCTTGGTTGTGTCGACCCCAAGAAGAAAGAGTCCGCCTCATTCATGAAGGAACTCGTCAAATCGCCGGCTTACGCCAAGATGGATACCGCGTACCACTGGCAGGCTTCACATGCGCTACTTTTCGGAGTGGCCGCCTTGACCGAGAAATCGGTGACCGATTCGCGCGTTGTCAGCCGTGAGCTACTCGCCTTGCCGGAAGAACCCACACCGACCCAGGTGGATGCCGCACTCAAAACAGTTGTCGACCGCGCCGCCAAGGCACCGTCGAAGGTGGCTGTCATCGGACTTCTCAAAGTGGCGACCCTGCCCGAGTGGTCTGCGCCGACCCGCAAACTTCTGCTTTCACTCTTCAAGGAAAACGCCCCCCTTGGCGCGTATCCCGAATCCCAGGGTTATGAGCAGATTGTGGCTCGTTTCGCGAAGGATGTTCAGGAAAGCCAACAATGGGGGCCGTTCGAACCCTATGCCGGAGAATTCTGGCATGCCGCTGCAACCGGGGATCGACGAAATCACCTCGGAGGCGTCGCATTGTCACTCTTGACCGAAGCCGCATTCAAAAACGGAGCCCCGTCGATCGCCACCACATTTGCCCGCGCTGCTGTTCAAGGCACCTTTGGCCAACTCCATTTCACACGCACTGATGGAAATATACCTCAGATCAGGGATCGGGTCCGAGCCGTCATCAATAAGGCCTCCGTCGCTATCGGTGCCGTCGATATCCCGGTCGATGAAACCGACCCCGCATTCGGTATCTACAAATCCAACGCGGAGTTCGTCCAAGGCAACCTGGACACCGCTTGGGAACTTTACGATGCTAATGCCGACCAACTGCAGCCGCTGATCCGTAAGCTCGCCATCGAATACAGCTTCTGGTTGCTGAAACGCAATACCGAGATGAACTATACTGACCGCGCCGAGACGCTGGTCAAGGAGCTCATGATCTGGTCGCGCCAGTCGGTGGGCACATTCAGTCCGGCACAAGAAGCGGAACTGAAAATTGCCTACGCCAACCTCGCGTTCCGCAAGGGAGCCTTGCCTACATCCCGCGCTTGGTATCGTAAAGTTGCCGATGCGGCAGAATACAAAGGAACCTCTGTTCAACTGCGCGCCGCACTCGGCTCGGTGATGGTTGACCGCGTTTCCAAGGATTTCTCAAGCGCCCTCGGCGAACTCGATAAACTCATGACTCTCAAAGACCCCGACTTCCGCATTCAAGTTTACTACGCCCGCGGCGAGGTCTTTATGGACCAAGAAAATTACAAGGAGGCATACGATGCCATCGATTATGTGTTGAGGCAGCAACCTAAACATGCAGACGCATTGATCCTGCGTGGAAAAATTCAATTCAAAATGCGCAAACTCATCGAGGCGAGTGAAATCGAACTAGGGCCGTCCCAGGACGACACTGTGATTGTGCCCGGCGAGGCGATTAAAATCAACCTCCGCGACCCCACCCTCAGCGTCTCCGGTGTCGGCGCCGATATCGAGGTAGAAATTTGGGCTGAATCCGGTGATAGCGAACGTGTCATGCTCAACCAACTCGGTGATAGTAAAGAGAAGTTCCGTGCCGAAATCCCCACCGCCCTTGGCGCACCGATCAAAGGTGACAAAATTCTCCAAATCCTCGGAAAAGATAAAATCCGCTTCGGCTACTCGAAGCGATTCCGTTCTAAAATGGATGACCTTCCAGCCGACCCCAAGCTAGCCATCGAGGTAGCCTCCGATGCTCAACTTGCATTTTCCGCCGGTGCATTCCCTCCTCGCGAAGGTGAACGCCGCCTTTCTATCGAGGAACTCGGACTCTCCACCGCCCAAGCGGCGCTCGGTACCCGAAGCGTCCGTCCCGGCAACCCAGTTTACATCCGAGTTTCCGATCCCGATCAAAGTCTCACTCCGGGAATCGATGAAGTTACTGTCAATTTGAGCGTGACCAGCGGTGATGTTATCCGCCAGCTAGTCCTCAAGGAAACCGGTCCTTACACGGGTGAGTTCCAGGGAGTCGTGCCCACCGCCGGTGCTCAGGCGATGGCCTTCGCCTCAGAAAGTGCCCCAGGCCGTGACCCTAACATGGCAATCAGCTCGAATGTGTACCCGGGCTGGTCAGGCAATGTCGGTGATAAAGACAAGGCCCGTACTTTTGGTGTCGATCTCAACGATAACGTGTCACTCGATAAGATGTCATTCAACTTCGGCGCAGCAGGGCAGGGGCTTACCCATTTTGTTCTGCAGACTTCGATGAATGGGAATAAGTGGTCCACGCGGGCGCGCTTTCCTGAAACGAAAAACCCGGCTCCTTGGGACGGTCGCCCACTAATATCCGTTGTCTCTAACTCGCACATTGACACGCTTTCGTTCCCGGAAGGCAGGAATCTCCCCGAGGATTGGAAACAAAGATTGGAACTCAATTCCATTGGCGAGAAGGTGAAATACGGTGCCAGCCATCTCACCAACCTCACCTTTGAAAAACTTCCTAACATCGGACAACACCCAAATGCTGGTGTGTTGGTCCAGTTCCGCGCCCATTTCTATCAGCCGGCTGCAGCGATCCGCCGTTTCCGCCTGAGCGGCCTCCCCGTTGTCGATAAAGAGGACAATACCAAGGCAATCTTATTGATCAACGGTCAACCATCTTCCGGAAAATCCGACGACCCACTCACCATCGAGCGCGAGTTTGGCCCCGGACTTCACCACATCGAGATATATTACACCGAAGCTCTTCAGGATTTGCTAAAACGCAAGCCGGTTCTCCTCTGCGATGTCCCCGGTAAAGAAGCACTCGCACCCTGCCCAGACGCCATGTTCGATCCCGCACAGTTCCCCGAAGGGGCACGCCAATTAATCGACCAGCCAGCTACCATCACTGAAACTGATACTGGAATTGATGTCGCCTTTGGTAACAACACCCAGACCCGCCTCGTGCGTCTCGTCATTGCCGGCTTCAAGGGCGTCTCCCCAACGGTGAAATCCGTCACTCTGAGCGATCGCGACGGCAAGGCGCTTCTACCCGTCGCTCAAGACTACAAGGCACTGCGCGAAAACCTGCAACTCGAAGTCCTGCCTGGCGATCGAGTCAACGTGCGCTACGAGGATCCACGTTCAGCCACACCAAAACGCACCCGTCACGATAAAAACCTGACCGTTGCCTTCAATACCGCTAGCCTCACCGCCTCATTCCTCAACTATAAACAAACCGATGAGGGTCGGATCTTTGAGCCGGAAGCCATCCGTCGTTTCAAATTCGATGATGCCGTGGCTCTAGTCATTGACGATGCCGACATGGACAGCGGCCCGCAACGCGACACTCTGGATATTCAGGTCACCACCAGCGATGGTAAAAAAGTGATCATCAAGGCGGTTGAGACCGAAGTTCACAGCGGTCGCTTCATCGGCCGTGTCTTCCCCGTATCCAGCAAACCAGAACGCGATTCAGAAATCCAGCTTCCAGAAGGTGGCACCATTACCGCGACCTACCGCGATATGGAAAACCTTGACCCTGGTATCCCAACGGATCGTACTGTCACCATCGAACACGCCAAGTATGGCAGTCCCAGCGTCGCAGCCTACAATATTACCAGCAAACTACTACCGGTATCTCCGATCCCTGACGATGAAACGATCACCAGTGCTAATGAGGGAAGTAAGCGTAAACGTGATCTCGGGCCGGAAGTGGTCGAGCCCCGCCGCGCGCTCAACTACAATTACATTGATGAACCTAGCTTAGCAAAAACTTCACTCAAGGGAGTGATAGGATCATCCCTGCTCTTCGACGTCGTGGTGCCGCACCTAGCACTCGCTAGGAGCAGCGAAATTAGGGCCTATATCCAGACCGACGCCGCTCGCAAGGCAGCAAAGGTTCCATCAGGTAAGGTCTTTGACGTAAGTGTCCCGGGAACGTTGAAGCTTACCGGCGCCCTTATAGGCACGGAGACGCAGATTCCTACTGGTTACACAGCCGGAACTAATACCCGTCCCAAAACTAATGCCACCCCTCTGGAGCAGGGACGTTTCTCATTCTCTGTTCCTCTGATCCTCGGTGACCCACCAACACGCAGCTTCGCTACCAAGGCAGCTGAAGCCATGTCCGCTTCCGCTCTCCCTGATGGCCTCGCCGTCCGCGCTGGAGACATCGTGCACGTCGGCTACCCTTATAAAGATGCCGATGATAAAGTGCAGTGGAAGACCATGTCGTACACCGTCGGTAGCCATGCATTCCTCTCAGTGATGAACGGTAATTTTAATCGCACTTTGCGAAGCGCTTTCGTCGGGGAAAAAGTCTATATCCGACTTCTCGCCCGCGGCCTCGATCAGACTCCTGAGCGCGACACGGCATCTGTTATCCTGAAGGGCAGCAGTGGCGTATCTGCTGTATATAAAATCAGAGAAACCGAACATCACAGCGGAATTTTCAAAGGCGTCTTCACTATTAGTTATGCCGATGATGAAATTCCTGCGAAACTTCCTCCCGTCGAGTTGAATGGATTTCCGATCCGCTACGGCGATAATATCGACGTGAGTTACGCCGCATCTGGAGAAGATCCCTTACAGGAACTAACCGTTTCGATCAACAACGGTGCCGATGGCGTCATCGAGCCATTTAGTAAACGTTACTCGGGTAATGAAATGGCCGTGAAAACAAGCTTCACTTTGGCTGAATGCTTCTTCGAACTCGCTAAAAAACATCGCAAGATGGACCAAGAAAGTCTTGCACGCCGCGAGATGGGTCAAGCGCGTAAACTTCTTCTAGAGGCCCTCGCCACCCATCGAGATGATGAGATGCGCGCCCACGCAGAATACTTACTTGGTAACCTCGCCCAGGAATACGCCGACCTCTCGAAAAACGCGGAAGCTAAATTGCCACTTTATCAGGATGCATTGGCTCGGTTCTCAAAAATCCCTACCGATTACCCTGAAACTGTGTTTGCAGCCAAAGCGCAATTCAAGACAGCCCTCGTTTACGAAAAAATGGGTGAGATCGAAAACTCAGTGGAGGAATACGTCAAACTAGCCTACAAATACCCCGATGACGAGTTGATCCCCACCGTGATGTCCCGGCTAGGTGGATACTTTAAGAAAAAAGGAATGACCTATAAAAAACAAGCTGACCTGCTGCGCGAAAAAGAAGCAGTTGAATCCAAAGCCGAAGTCCTGCGTCTCGATGAACTTTCCTACCCAGAATTCCTCAAAGCTGCCATGGTCTACTCCAAACTTCAGGAACGTTTCCCGGATAACCTACTGGCTGGATTGGCTGGACTCAGCGCCGCCCAAAACTACATGCGCGCTCATCAGTACAAACAAGCGATTGACG
>Ga0209091_10000778_pt1 | contig 29793 bp, 31 predicted proteins | sample ArcticOcean_MG_C_6_FD_187438 | JGI IMG/M metagenome (GOLD analysis project Ga0209091, IMG submission 187438) | Marine microbial communities from western Arctic Ocean - ArcticOcean_MG_CB8_128 (SPAdes) (version 2) | ecosystem: Environmental > Aquatic > Marine > Oceanic | place: Arctic Ocean...
CACATCGCCCCTTCTTATCCACCATTGGCGGTTACGGTTAATTGCACCCGTTTGTTGGCCTTGCGCCTGTGGGTGGTTGTCATCAGCCGTATATTCTCGCATAAAATGGGTTGCATACGATTCTTCACCGCACCCTACATTTACAATATCGGAAGACGAACATTTTTGACAAGAAGATTGTTTTCCACCTACGGAAATATGACATTTGTTGCAGGTTGTCACATCATTACACCGATAACGCACCACAAATTGATACCGTCCCTTTTCGTCAGCCATTCCATAATTCCATTTAGTCAAGGTGACGGAAGAAAGCCATTCATTCGGTGAGGCATAATGTCCCGCATCAACGGTTTCCCACATCCAAATTGCATCTCTTCTTTGACAATGAGGGCATACATGAATGCCCGAAGAAGCAGTTTCCGAAATGATTACCTGTTGATAACCTTTGACGAATTTTCGCATCTTATTGACGATATTGACGATATTTCCTTTGTAATGGCTCACTTGCCTCCCCTTATTGTTGGATTCAATTTTGGAAGGGGAGTTTTCGGGTGCGATAAACATTAGATTGAAAATATCCTTGACAATCTTTTGGCCTTGCGGCGAATTAAACGGATTGTCGGAATATCCCATCCTTATTTCCCCCTCATTACTGCATCCATATCATCGGATATATCTTCTAAAAATTGTTCTCCCGATGCTCTTTGAAGACTTCTCCCACCATATTTGACAATACTTGAATAAGCCATAGCCCACTCAAACGCAAACAGTTGTATGAGAAGATAAACCCATGTCCCTCTTGATTCTGCGGAGGCTATCATATCTGCTCTTGGCACATAATCCCACCAATTATCCCATGAATTCTTTGCCGGTGAGCCACATTGAGGGCAACAGGTTTCGCAATATCGTGCCGATACCCATGTTCCTTCAATCTTGAATTGCGAAATAGGTTCAAATTCTTTACTACCTGTCCTTCCATCGTAGGTTTTGGTATCTTGAACAGTATATCGTTTTCCTAATTTCAAACCGCCCACATCTTTGAGCATTTTGACCTTCTTCCAATTGTCACCCATTTTGGTTGCTACGCAATAATTGATTGGGGGGTAATACTGTGCGCCTCTCCCATGACCTATGTGCTTTTGATAAAATGGAGTCATGGCTGTTGCCTCATATTTGTTTCCGGTGGCCGGATTGTCATATTGACCACTTAATCCTCCCTGTGGCTGATAGCGGTTGTCCGACACCTTTTTATCTTTCAATAATTGACGGTGGGCTTTGAAACCTTCTTTACTGCTACATTGACGCACGAATGCGCTTGCTTTCCAACCATCTATCATTTGTGTTTTGATAGTGGCCTTCTGTGCTTCTTGTAATACTCCTGTGGCTGTTATGACTGTCCAATTAACGAGAATATCGGAAACAACATTCATCCACTTTCCTTGTTGATACCGTTCAACAGGTAATTCCCTCATACCTTGAATCCAATATACTGCATCTTTGCCCGGATGAGCGATAATGTGTCCAAATTCGTGTCCTAAAACGAAGAAAGATGCTGAATCCCGATATTGGGATGGGACTTCATGGTAATTATCCAACAAACATAACATCATTTGGTCTTTTCCGACCTCAATACTAACCATGCCTGTTGAAGCACCATGAACTTCTGTTCCGAGAATCAAAGGAATGTTTTCCTCACCATACAATTGTTGTAATGTCCGATATGCAGCCCTCATGTTTTTAGGGGCATGGGCTTCTTGAAGAATATCGGCCATAAGTAAGAATGCACCTAACGACTATTTGAGGGTTCGTATAATTAAGTTTCATCACCAATGGCTCTCAAACCTAATTGTGTGAATCCCTTGTAATCTTCTGTTGTTAGATTCCCAATATCTTGATACCGATATTCTGCCCATTCTGCTTCGCTTCCCGAATAGTGGACACGGTTATATGTTTCATCTTCGGAAAACGGCAATACTTCCCATTCTGTCGGATTTCCGTCAGCATCAACAAGCATAGAGCCATCCTTCTGCCTAACAGGACGCATACAGGCCGATGTGATGCCTACAAATAGTCCAATCATACATTCGCCCCCTTCTGTCCTGTTATCTCCTTGAATAACCCGAAGACTCAACCACAATCGCAAATCATCACTTCCATTTACGGTAGTTTCCCTCCCATCAGCCATTTGAATTTTCATAGATTCCGACACGCCCGTATCAATGTGGCTTAATTGGAAACACGCATTGAATCCTCCATTCATAGCGGCATCTGTTTTGGCTTGGTCAATAGAAGTCTTAGACACCCATTCATTAAGAATGAATTCGGCTTGGGAGGCATATTCTCCTAAATCGTTGTAATTTTCCATAACACCAATTACACCAACCTTCTTTTCACCAATTTGCACTCCATTTATAGTGTATTGACCAAATGTGTTAAACAAACTTTGCATCCGAGAATTGAATTTTGTATTTTCCACAGCATCGCCCTGTGCAGGGATAATGAATTGACTCGTAATAGATAAATCTTGATTGGATTCAAATTCTGCGCCGCCTACATCAAGGAAATTATCAGTTGAACCCGATGCACCTAATTTAGCGATTTTAGCAAGAATGTTTGCTCCATTTGTTACCATGTTGCCCCATGCACCCATAGCATCACCATAACAACGCCATTTGAAAGAGGCCGCACTTGGGCCACCAATAGTATTGTCAAAAGCAGAAAACAGTTCACCTGCTCCCATTTGGTATTCTGCCCCTTCTGTTGGTGCAATCGCCATGAAATTCGCCGCATTTGGATTCAAAGTCGCATTTAGGGACTTGCCACACATGGAATCAATCTTGGAATCAACAAGTGTGAGTAGTTTTGCTCGGTCATCGGAAAACAAGAACGAGTCGCCCGCAATATCCCCTCTAACTTTGAAGTATTGAGATGCAGAAGTATTCGCAAGCAATTGGGCTTTTTGAACCTCAACAGGTGTTTCCTTTGTCCCTTCAAGAGAGGCAGGTCGTGAAATTCTTTCAACATATTTACTATATCGGGATTTGTATTCATTTTTCTTTCTCTCGTTTTCCACAATCATAGTGGCAATTGCCCAATGAACAGGGGTTATTCCTGTCCCACCATTTCTCACTTTGGATTTGATGTCAAGAAGGATTCCTTTTTCATATTTCCAAAACGCATCTGTTGAATCCATGTGCGTCCAACAATTCTTCAAGAATGAATCCCAAAGGTCAAAGAGGGTGAGATGTGATTCATTACCCATACCCGAAGTAGTATTTCGGAGAACATAACCATTAAGAATCATTTCACGAATGAAATCTTGCTCGTTTGGGACTCTCATGGCATCTCGGACAATTCCAATATCTCGTCCTTTCGGGTCTTCTCCTTCTCTTGCGGGGCCAAGTCTATGTCCAACACAAAACGGAAGGGCATCAATAACTTCTTGACGAGTCACATGGTCTTTTCCACGAAGGAATGCTAATGCTCTTGTCATCTTAATTAGAGAATTGCTCATACGGTAGCCGAGCATACGAGTAATGAGAACGGGGGCTTGGAAATCCACACCATTTTTACCACTACCGAAAGGGTTAATCCATTCGGGGTGTTGTGCTTCGTATTGAGAATTTGTAGTGGTGGAAATGTCTGCAAGCGGAGAAGCGAAAACATCATCATCATTTTTGAAAACATGGTCTTTTCCATAAATCTCATCTTGCTTACCTTGAATCATATATCTTTGTGAAAATAATGTGTAAAGAAGTGAAATATCAAGAAGTGCGCCCGTTGTTTCCTCTTCTGCGCCCGATGCACTAAATGGAACTTCAGTCACAGTTTTCCATACATCTCTCAATTGGTGGAATCTCATTGGCTTGATGTAATGTGTTGTTCCTTTATTGACTAACATTCTCTTAACGAGCATAATTTCGGGGCGAGAGCCTGTGGATTCTTCACGATTATATCTTTCACTCAATTGATTGAAAAGACCACCTGCACTCAAAGTTCCGAAATACAATTCCATGTCAATTCTGTCCACGAAAGCAAGGTCGTTTCCTTTTTGGTGAGGGTTGGTGTCCATCCATGCAACGAAAGAAGGGGATTTGAAGGTTTTACCCCTGTATTCCACAGTTTGTTCTGCAATAAGTCCAAGAATAGCGTCTTCAACACCGGAACCGCTACGATTCGCTTCATTGAAGAATTTGATAGGTTGTGTTACAATAGGTCGTGGTGTCGGGTCAAATTGATATGCAGAAACAGTTTGTTCTTCACCACCTACTCTATTCTTTTCAGTAATTTGACGAATTTCAATACCATACAAAATCTCTTCGGCTCGCTTATCGTAATCAATTTTAGCGATACCACATTCGTTCAACATTTCCTCCACAATTTGCGACATTCCATTCGTCTTATCATCAATGCGGTTATCATAAAAATGTTCCAAAAGGAATTCACGGAAAGCATAACCTTCATTTGCGCCCGAATCGTTGTATAGAGGGGAGTTACGCCAAAAAGCGAACCCATTTTTATCGGCAATATCTCCGGGCAATTTATTTGTTCCAAATAATTCTTTCAAAGCGGAAATGGTTATAGGAGTCGCTTTAATCTTATCACTCCACAAATTATCATCATTAAAAATTGGTTGGGCTAACAACAATTGTCCAAACTTTTTGGAAGACATCGAGATTTTTTGATAATGTGAATCCGAAATGCGCTGAAGGAAACGGAAATCATAAAGATATGCGCCCGATGTAATGGATATTTGCTCCCATTCATTAAATCGCCATGATTCCCATGCACTATGCACACTTTGATAATTTTTATCACCATAATTTACATCATAAGATTGTCCCGCAGGGAATAGAATGTATTCGTGTGTTTGACCGACCTCAATAGAAGTTTCTGCAAGGTATCTCTTGCCGACATTGAAACCATACGAATTAGCCAACAGACTTGCTGCCGAATTGATAACTGTTGTTTTACCTGTTCCGGGAATACCTGTAAGTCGGCAGGTTGAATCCCTCATTAACCAAGCGGCAAAGAAGGCTTCTAATTGGTTAGGGTCATCAAAACCGAATACTCTTGAAAGTGCATCAATGTGGGTTCGGATGGCTCGTAATTGTTCCACTATGGCGGCACGATTCTTTTTACTACTTTTATTTTGTAAGGATGAACTTAACCGCTTATACAGAATTTCACCCATATTTTGTGCAGTAAATGGAATATAATTTCCCTCTTCTCCAAGCGGGCCGAAATTAGACCCTGTAAGGATATTTGAAATCTCCATTTCATCACCATTATTTCCAATGAGTTTAACCGGCCCATTTGTTCCATTCACAATTTTGAAAGTTTCCATATCAAGGTCAGCAATCTTTACAGACTTACGAAGCCCCAATTGATTCAATGCCTCAACAGTTTTACCACCAATTAGACCGATAAGTGGGTCATCGTCCATAGGGGGTGGGATTTCGGGTGCAGCATCCGAAGGTGATTCGGGAGTGGAAGAAGAATCCATAACGGAATTAGTTTCTTCCGGTGAAGGGTTTCCTACGCCTACTACTGATTCTCCCGATGTGTCGGGGTTCAAATCGGAATCGGGGGTGGATTCAACGGATTGTTGAGGGAGAAGATTGTTAATACCAATTTTTCGCCATTTTCGCCCATCCACAGCATAAATCATTGATTTGGGAACTGAAACTACATTCAGGTCGCCATCTTTGTCATAACTCAATTCCACTTTTACAGGTGCAGTTTTGCCTCTTGCACCCTTTTGGATTTGTCGCACGAATAGCCACTTTCCTTCTTTTTGACCGCCATGCGTTTCATATTCGTCAATAAATTCGTGCAAAAATGCTTCTGCATCTGTGCTATCGGCAACGGCTTCTGCTGCGGCCCTATCGCCATCATTTAGTAAGGTGATGATTTTACCCACAATAGGGTTATTTGGGTCTGCGGAAACCATAGTCCTCTTTTCAAAGACTTTATCCTTCTTTGCAGGTGTAATTCGGGTAAGACTCGTAGCCCCTTGCTTCTTAGAAACCCAATCACTCATTGAGCCTGTCATCTCATCTAATTCGTCAAAATCGCTCATACTTGTGCCTCCAATAAAATTGTAATCAATTTGGTTCCTTCATCAGTCGGAACAATGACCTTGATTGCATTCATGTGAGATAATTTCCATGCAATAGCCGAAGTCAAGGATTTTCCATCATCACCCTCAACCGTCAATGACGGATTTGTGTTGCGAGAGATACGGTTAATCATCTCTTTCGTGTGCGATTCCTTCCATGAACCCTCGGCTATAATAAGATTTTCCACACGCCCTTGTAATTCTTGACCTGTTTCTTTGTCCGTAGCCGTGAACAATCCCGATTCTGCATCGGGGAATATACAAAAAGAACCATCGTGGAATTCTAATTTCACTTGTTGAACGCTTGTTTCACCAATAACGGGCTTAATTGATTTCAATACACGACCTTCGGGGGCTTCCAATCCACAAGCCACTTCTGTCCCTTCATCACTCGTCCCCATGGGAGCAAGTAAGGATTCATCACCGGGAAATTGAATAGTAGTCATAAGAATGGTCGTGTCCTCCTTGTCAAATCCTGTGTAATTATTGGTTCTCAAAGATGCGTTCTCAATAATACAATTGAAACGAATGAAAGAATTTTTGGTATCTAATACATCGGCAGAATCGTAATCAAATGAAGGCGGAAGAAGGAATTCTTTGTCTAAATCTGCATCAAAGGTAAAAGATTGTGGCGCAAGATATACAGTTGCGCTGTCAGCATCCCAAGCATAGATACCTTCACCATCTTTATTCATATTTTTTACAGCATCCATCATGGCTGATGCCGATATTTTTAACGCATCTTGATAAATAGTCACAGTTTTTTGATTATAGGGGGCAACAGTAATGAAAAGTGAAGGGAAACGGCTATCTGATGATTTTTCAAACATAAATCCGTGAGTTGCCATTTTATCGGCTTTATTATAACGGAATTTCTTGCCCTTGATGTTTATTTCACCTTCCGATAATATGATTTTAACCTCGTTCTTTTTATTATTGATTAGAATTGACTCCACCATGACACCACCCATCATTTCGTAAGAAGGTGCATCGGGGCCGAAATAAAATGAATATGTGGGGGCTTCACCAATAGTGAATTTGAAATAAGTTTTTGGTGTGCGTTCTTTCATAAAATCTCCGCCGCCATTTCCTCCCGCCATTTCAAACGCTTTAGCACCCATAAGAGAAGCATATAATGTAAATCCATCGGTGGCTACAAAGATATTTTCTGTATCATACTTTTTCTTGAATTCCCTATCACTTTCACTTGCGGGCAAATCCACACCCGTTGAAATAGGATTCATGGAAGAATAAATTTCACCTGCGCCGAAGGAACTTGGTAGCCCCTGTAAAGATGTGAAGACGCTCCCTTTGGTAGCCATGATATGATATGGATTAACCGACTATCTAATACCTGTCTTGATAAAAGCGGCCATCTTAACCCTTTTCTCATATATTCCGGCCTTCTTCTCGTAAAAATCGGATTATGTCGGCTCTTCCGAAAGCATAAACTCGCTCAAACCATGATAAATTCGCATCTATGAAATCACTAATGATGCTCATTTCGGGAAATTTGACTCCATAGGGTCGCATCTCGTCCACAAACTCCCCCATTGTCCCATTAGCCCACACTTGAAGCCCTTTATCGGATAAGCCAAGTAGGAATTCCTCATCCCATAGCATATCTTTAACAATGGCTACATCGGAATCGGTTGTATCACGCTTTGGAATATAACCGGGATTGAGGGCAATAAACCTCCCCATAACATCCATGTGTGAAGGAAGGTGAACATTCCGACACCAACGAAGCCACTTGGCTACCATCTCGGCCACATAACGCCTCCAAACGAGGTTCGGCAAGGTCATTCCTCCGTGTCATTCCTTGACTCGGTTTCTTCCTGTTGAAGTAATTCCACTTCCTCTATATCATAGAGGTCAAAATCGGGAAGGTCAAAATCTTGAATATGAAGTGGGTCGTAGTCTTGAATAGATTGAGGGACTTCATCATAATTTACCATAGGCTCGTCTGCGGGGATGAATTCGGTCACATCAATAGGTTCTGTTTCCCACTCTTCCTGTGCTTGCCTGTTAATCTTGCGCTGTGAATCTCCTTCCATAATCTCATTCATTGATAATCCTTGATTCTGTGCTAAGTCTGCAACATCCACGATGGCGAAAGCATTCTCATTCATACCCTTCACTTCAGCAAATGTTGTAGGCACTCCTGCATTCGGATTTCCAAGTTCCATATTTTGATAATCGGTTCGGACATTCAAATCAAGATGTCCTCCAAGACCATTTGCCTCATTGACTTGATTACGGACAGTAATACCTTCTTGTTTAGCCCACATATCAACAGCATTTTGTTGAGCATCAAGGGCGGCGGTTAAATCATTATTTACAATATCGTATTCCTTCTCTTGCGGAACCATCGCTCCTTCGGTAGCAAAGAAATTGCCCCAATCTTTTGAATTAAATGAATTCAAATCCAAGGGTTCGGGTTCGGGAGAGGTTTCCACAACAGGTTCTTCAATTAAGGATTCCCCTACTGTAAATAATTCATCTTCATCATCTTCAAAAAGTGACGCATCGGCTATCCCTTGTGACTCTCTAATTTGCTCAAGAAATGCAAGGTCTGTGGATTCTAATTCTGCCCGCCTTCCTGAAATAAATTCAGCCGCACCTTTCACAATCGGGGCCACATCACGAATAATTTCAAAAGCATTAGCAGCAGACTCAACCTTTGGTGAAGCCGTCATTGTTTCACCGACTCCATATTTGTCAAGGAGTGATAAAAGTGGGACAAGCATTTTCTCGGCCATTTCGGGGTCAAGATTCAATTTACGAGCAAACTCTCCAATATCCTCTCCGCCTGTCAATAATTCAACAAGGTTTTTACCCTTCTTCTTCTCTTCTTTCTTTTCTTCCTTTGGAATAATTCTTTCCTTTTGAATCAAATCGGAATAATCGGAACGAGATTCGGGCCTAAAATGGTCTTCAAAAGACCTGTGGCCGTGGTCTTCTGCATTTTCATCTGCCATAAGACTCACTTGTTGTCCCTTGTATCTAATCGTTCCCTCAATTCCCCAATCCATTTATTGTGAAATTCAATATCTTTCTTGTCAATCTCTAAATCTTGAAGTCCTTGCACACAAGAGTCCACCAATTCTGCATATCTCATAACAGTCAGTCTATGGGCTGTTGTATTAGAACTCCCTGCGGATTTAACGAAATCGCAAAAATGACTCGCAATTCTTCGTAAATCTCTTTCTCTTTTCTTAGGAGATGCGTGAAGAACTTCAAAAAGAAACCGATGAGATAACAATTTTTCCATATCGCCATGCGAATACTTATCTATTGCCTTAAACAAACTTTTGTAAGAATTTTCTAATCGCTTTGTAGGCGCAATATCCACCCGACTAATTAGAGAATTGAATTGGGTGTGGGCGAGAGTATCTTTCGTAGTGGATAAAAGCGTCCTATAAGTGGCAAGTAATTTGCTATCTATTTCCATAATTCATCACTTCAATACTGTGGGCCATGATTCCCATTGAAGTTAGACAAAAACGAAGCATCCAAATTCAATCTGTTATCAAAGGCTTTTACGGCTTGTTCGGCTTTCTTTTCTTTTACCCTTTCTTCGCCTTCTTTCTTCAATGTCTTTTCTGTTTCTGCAAGAGATGTTTCAAGTGCGCCAAAGCGTTCTTCCATATCATTTATTTGTTTGCGATAATAAGTAGCAGTAGCGGCAACACCTCCGAGTCCACCAACTACCATTCCGGCAACAAATCCGCTACCTCCTGATAGCAAACCCCCATCCGTTTCACTTTCTTTGGTCGCTACTGCATCGGAATATCCTTCGGAAGACATACCTCGCTTCTTGACTTCTTTCAAAAGTGATTTAATGTCTTGTGTAAATGTTTCAAATTCTTCTGCGCCCGATACCTTCTTATTCGCTACCTGCTCAAATACACCCCAAATCTCATCATCGGACAGGTCGGAAGGATTCATATTTTTCTTGACAGCGATATTAGAATCACTAAACTCTTCTGCGGCAAAAACCAATAAATCGGAGATATTCGGACTATTTCTCCCATTTTGTTTGACATCCACTTCTTCAGCGACAATATATTCGTTAATCTTTCTCATACCACGAATGCCCTTTCCACGCTGAAATAAAATATATTTCCCTTCGCCGTTGCCTTCACAAGTTTGATGAAAAGTATTCAAATCGGGACAGTTATCCCATTCGGAAAGATTAGTAGTTCCCGATTTAGCCGCACCTTTGCGATAACATCGGAGAAAGAACATGAGTATTCATTGGCCGTCTTGTTATCTAAAGCATTGGACGATTTTCACGACCATACAGAAGAGATAGCCTCATAAACACCATCAAGATTTTCGGGATTCAATTCTTCAAGAGCAGTAATCGTAGCCGCAATTTGAGCCATTTTTAATTTAAGAACCTTTTCGGGAAGGCTCCAAGAATCGGCCTTCATTGGCAAATCTTTATTCCGTGAATTTTTAAGGTATCTATCCCATCCGAGTAAATCAAGCCTCCACTTCTTACCTGCTCGGCGTTCATTAGATTGTGCGTGTCCAAACATAGGTCTGTTCCGAAGAATCCCTACTACCTCCCTGCTTGTATATCGGCGGGGATAATTTGATACGACAAACTCGGAAATCTGTGTTGAGAATCCGTAACCATCATGGTCAAGCATATAATCCACAATGATGAATACCAATGTTTCGGTCATATCGAGAGGACGAGATGCCACATTGGTCGCCTCATTCTTCCGAATCTTCTGCATTTTCATCAGCCATCCTCGCATCTATTTCAGCACGGATAGTCGCCGCCTTTTCACGGTGCGCTGTTTCTTGCTCGGTTTCTTCAGGAAGTCCAAGTGCATCCCTAACCATTACATCCATTTGAACTTGGAACTGCTCTTTTGCATCCTTCTTATCCATCCCATCCTCTTTAATCCATTTTTTGATAAGATGAACACGCTGTTCTTCAAATTCAAGAACTGCCACCATAGTTTTAATTTCTTCGGAAGGTAGGGGTGCTTCTATCGGAGGGCTGTCAAATAAATACTCCACTTCAACAGAAAGGGCTTCGGGACTCAAAGTGGGTGCGGGGACGAATTCATCAAGGTCATCATCGGCATAAGTGTGCGTTCCACCCACCTTACCAATATAGGCTTCGGCATCTGCTCTCGTTACATAAATTCCAAGTCGGGGCCAATATCTCATGTTATCCATTGTGGGCATAATGAGTCTATTGGAGAAACTTGTATCTATATCTTGGGAATGGAATACACCTTTTTATTGTTCATCATAGCCTTGACGACTTTCATTCCATCAAGCGTTTGACCCACTCCTTCAATCATCCAAACCGTATTTTCTTGCATGGCTTGAAATTCAAGAATTTTAGCAAACTCCTTTTGTTCCATTTCATTCAACATATTTTATCCACTCTCCCGATTGTTTTCCATTTTTCCATTCCCATAATTGTGATGTGGGCAATCCTGTTTTTAAGCGGGCTTCATCCCCTTTCAATCTCCATTCATCTTCTAATCCAAAGTCAACCATCTCACGGCGATAATCCAACGCATCCTCATCTTCTATCTCAATCGGTGAAGGGGGTTTATCTTTGGGGGATATGATAGCGTGAATTCCGATTCCACTTGCAGAAGTGCGATAATAGACATCATGCTGTGGAAAATCTTCAGATAACTTGGCTAACCCGTCTTGAACAATAATGTCTTCAAGACCCCGATTATCCCAATCAAAAGTTAGACGCATCATTCTTCTTCTTTGTCGGAAGGACTATTTGAATAGTGCGCTACCAATAATTCTTGAATAGAACCATTCCAACGCCAAAGAATCCAACGGACAAAGTAAAGAATAGCCGATGATTCAATTACGAATAGAATCGTAAGAATCGAAATCCATGTAGTCAAAAATTCCATAATTTATCCATCCTTAATTTTCTTTGGAAAATTAAACCATCCCCTTAGAACCCCAAACAAGGGTTGATAGTTTTTCAAGAGCAAGTAATCCCATCGGTTCAAAGGGAACAAGAGTGATTCCTACTAACCTAACTTGATGTTCCGAAGCAAGAGAACGATAGCGTTCTAAATATGGTTGTTGTATTTGAAATCTGCGATATGTCATAGCAGCAGCAGGGTTTTCATCTGTTGTTTTCCACACCACTTCGCCAAAATCGGGAACGATATTATTTACAAGAAGGTGTTTGACAGGTAATTCAATTTGATTCAAGAATTTTATTGTCCGAGCGCATTCTTGATAACCTGCTTCCGAAGGGATGGAAACTATGTTAATTGAAGATTCGTCATTTCGCAATAATGCTTTGAATTCTTCAATCCTTTCGCAAATTACTTCTAATTCCACTACTACTTTTGCGGTTTCGGATTTTTTACGGAAAATGAAACCTTTGAGATTTTCTATTTTCGCCTTCATACGGAGAATACGGAGAATAAATGCTTTGATAGAATCAGGAGAAGTTAGCATTTTGAGAGTGTGGCCCGTTGGCGCAGTATCAAAAACTACTACATCATAACTTGTATCATTCATAAGATTGTAAATCATCTCCATACCGAAATACTCTTCCATGCCCGGAAATCCTGCCATTTCGCCCAACAATTCGGGGTCAAATCCGGGTATGTTTTTTGTCATATACATTAAACCATCATTCATGCGGTCAAGAAACTCTTTTGCTTGCTTTTCAGCGTTTATATTCATAGCCCAAAGGTTATTGTCAATCTCGGTTGGAGAAAAGCCTACTTTTTGCCCAATGACCTCATCGGTTGAGTGGGCGGGGTCGGAGGAAACGAGAATTGTTCGCTTTCCTTGCTTAGAATGATGTAGGGCTGTCGTAGCAGCCATTGTGGACTTTCCTACACCACCTTTCCCTGTGAACAGAATGAGCATAAGAGATAATAAGGGTGTTCGCTATCTAATTCTTCCGTTGTGGTGGAAATTCCCATTTACCATTCCATTCAAGTTTTGCTTGCTTCTGCATACGGCGTTTTGTGAACCATTTGCGTATGCTTTGAACCCCAAATCTCATACCAACCATAACCATCAACCACCACATACATTCAACAAATATAATGAGTGGTAATAAATCTCCATTCACTTCAACCATACAGTTCCAAGATTCTTCAAATGTTTTTTCAACACATAAGTCCATAATCATTCCCACGCAGAAGTGAAAGATTCTTCAAATGGCATTTCTTCATCCATCATTTCATATCCTGTTATTACAACCTTTATTGGCTCAATGGGTTCGCTTATGAGGTTGTGTAGCGCAGGACACGAAGCCGTAAATTTGAGGGGATAGTCTGCCCTTGGTTCCATTTCAGTAATTTGCATAACGAATCCCTGTTTTCCAATAGGGCCATCATATACAGTTTCCTCACCAAAATGAACGGAAATTGAACAAAGGTGCGAAAGTGGACTTGCAGAAGAATTAACTTCAATATCTTTCAAAATAAAATCGGAGGGAAGTGTTATCTCCATCGGTGTGCAAAAGTTATCTAAGCACATCGGGAGTTCGTATTCAGTTTTAATTTCACACCGCATTTATACTACTATTGTGGTTCCGATTATCTAAAATTATGTATAAAATGCTCATTAAAAATCCTAAAACCGGAAATAATGTTTCGATGACGGCCCCGATGCCCTAATCCATCACTTCAATAAAAATACTGCGGCTATTGCGACTCCGCCCCATAATAACCAATTTGTTTCACTTTCAACACTTTCGCTACCATCGCTAATACAAACACCTGCTCCATCATCAATATATCCGGCAATACATGAACCGCAAGTATCATCAGCATTCACATCCTTATTTTCGCTTGCACAATCGTTAGGGTCATCGCTTCCGCTTCCGCCTCCACTTCCGCCTCCGCTTCCGCCTCCGCTTCCATCATCGTATTTGATGTTTTGAATGTCCACAACAACCCAATCGTTAAAATCGGCAGGGCTTCCATCATCAATACTCACACCCTTAGATTGTATGTAAAATTGTGCTGTTGAAGAATAGTCATCGCAAATATCCATTGATAATTTGTCACCACCTTCCATAAGAACATATAACTTTGAATCGCCATCCGTCATACCACTTGTGTCTAATGTGTCTAAATTCTTGGCTGAATCACTCAAATTGTCATTAAAATAATCTGCATTTCCTGTTTTAATGTAAATTTCCATTGTCCATCCGGGATTAAGAACAAACTCTAAATTACCACACTTAGAACCATGATTATTATGCAAATCAAGACGAGAGCCACCCTGTCCCGTTGACCAATGATATTGATAGGTTGACCACATAGTATTCTCTCCTTCAACACCACTTATTAGCAATTCTTTGAATGGTTGTTCGTCCACATCTCGTATGCCCGATTGGTAATCATTGTAATAATCTTTGAAACTGTTTGACATGACTTTGCCACCCGTAGGCATTGAGATTGATGACGCAAATCTTTTTGTTTCTGCGCCATATCCTGTAACTACGACCCCACCCATGCCGCCGGTAGGGGATGAATTAGGGGATGAAGGGCCAACAGGGACACGAACAAGAGTTTGCGAAAGTAGTCCCGATGTGTATTTGGGATTCGCCGTCATAGTCCCATCGGGATTATTTGTTAATACCCATCCATTTTCCCAAGCGGCAAGAGTTTGAGTGGTTGCGCCATCCATAGATTGCCACATTTCGCCACTTGAAAGGAAAGAAGGTGTTGAACCCGAATGATTTATTGTGAAATTAGAACCCAAGCCCTTCCAAAAACCACTACGATTCTCAAAGTCCTCAAACATAATAATACTTTGGCGTTCTTACTATCTAAGGTTCCTTAGTAGGGAAAGCCTCAATTCTCAAACACTTCATCGTAGTAATTCTTAGAGAATGGTGCATATCCACCTTTTCTTTGTTTTTCAACGGCCTGTTCTTCGGGTGTGGGTGGGCGAGATTTAGGAAGATACTCTTTCATAAATTCTTGAACCTCTTTGTCTTCATAATCGGGAGTTAATACTTCGGATAAATCAAGACCGTAGGCTGAAACTTGCTTCTTTCGTTTTCTAACTCTTCCTTGACGCTCGGCATCTTGCATCATTTGACTAAATTCATCTTGTTGCTCTCGCATCCAAAGTTCTATCTCTTCTTGCTTGATATTCAAATCGCCGGAATTGATAATCTTTCTTTTGAACCATTCAACAGACTCAATTGTGACTTTCATGCCTCTTTCTCTCAATTTCGTTGCTATTAACGCATCTGCACCGTCAAAGAGGATGTAATCAACCCAAACCTTCGCTGTCCTGCCTGTGGTTCCTGTAATACGATAAAAATAGGAGTCGGAGGCATTCAAATAATAATCATAAGATACTGTGACTCCATCGCAAGTAAAGGTTGTTGCCGTTGATGCACCAAGAATCGGTTTGATACCAAAACGACAATTCGCATCGTCATCAAAAATACCAAAACAAACGAACCCGTCAAGAGCATTTGTCATAGCATTGGAAATGTAAAGTCCCGCATCAGCCGTAGTGGACAATGGGAAATTATTCTCGCTAAAATTTACTGTTTGGTCTAAGAACCCGACATTGTTAGCGGCTGTGGAAAAGTCTGCTGAAACTGAAATTACACCTGCGCCTGTGGTGTCGGAAGATATGAAGAGCCATTGGTCACGGTCATTATCCCACCCTGCATTGACTATTTTTCTTGTAGTGGAGGTTGGAGAATCCAAATGATTTGCATTCAAATTTGCACCTTCGGCTAATACAATTCCGGTTGTTTCTAAGGGAAGGCCAAATACATCTGTCATCGTTGCGGCTCCTGAATCAAACATAATTGTGATTGGCCCCGTTCCGGTTTTGAATCCTAAGAATCCATATCCATTTCGGGAGGGTGTTCCTTGAGTAGCGGCATCACCTGTGGCTTCGGGATTATTAGTCAAACCATATCGTTGATAATTTGATACATAACCAATGTAGTCTTTTGCATCATCATCATAAATTGATTCAGCAGTAGGTGTAAATACCCCTGTTTGGGAGTTAAAAGTCCCATATTTGGATAAATCTTCTTCGGGAATGCTAAATGTCCTTTGTTGAATTGCTTTGTTATACCATTTATTCGGCAATTCTATTGAAGTAGCAGTAGTAAATGCGCCGCCTTGGGTCGCATACGGAAATATCTCCATTACTTCGCTAAGGGGCGAATGGGGGGTAAAATAAATTTCGCCATAATCTGTTCCGGCGTGTGATACATCATTGACTCCAATGAATGTTAGTGGATTTGTCAAGTAGTCATTACCCCCTATTTCATACGATAGGGTTATCAATACCGCTACTGCACCGGAGAATGTGTATGAAGGAACTGCGCCCTCTCTATACCATGTTGAAGTGCCGCCCGCCGCAGTAGTTAATGAGGTTACGATAGCAGGGTGGGCTAAAAAGTATGGAGGGAGGTATGCGTAAGGGGATTGCCCATCTAACATCCTTTGCCAAGCACCGGGAAATGGAAATGCGCCACCAATCAATACCGGCCCCGTATCGTCAATTGAACCATCATTATTAGTGTCTGCGGCTAAATCTCCGACCAATAAAAATGTTGAAGGCACAACAACGGTGGGCCTTGTATTTTGCTGTGAAGAACAAGTAATGTCTAAAAATCTGCGAGGAAATTGATTGAATGTAATTATTCGTCTGTCTTCACCATCTGCACCGCCACCATGGGGATTTGTCCCATCAGGTAGCATCCCATCCTCCCAAAATTCATAGGGATAGGGCCAACCCACCATCAATTCACTACCTGCTATGGCTTGGTCTAAATCCCTAAGATTTCCGAAGCGACCATCCATATTGGTATTGTCGGCATGACCCGCTTGTGATGCCTTCCAAGTGACTTGCATTACATTATTGGGTTCAAAATTGTATGAGGCATATTTTGAACCTTCGGGAGTCATGTTCAATATATTATCAAAAGTGAGTAATTCTGTCAAATATAAATTTCCTACATAATCGCTCCCTGTGGGAACGCCCTCAACGGTGGCATCAATTCTTTGAAATCCACAAGTGATAATACGAATTGAGGGGTCGAATCGATTCACAAAAATATCGTCACGGTCTTTGTAAATATCCAATGCTTGTAGCCCTACTGATGAATCGGCGGCAATAGCGACAGCATCACCAACAGCACCGGGATTTACTTCAAGAGGCATTCGCATAGGTAAAAATCCGAAATTTTGGAGGTCGGGAATGCCATTGGCATTCATAATGTTAAATCCGTTTATTTGGTTAATTGAATACCCTCTCATAGTCATAATGAATCCATCCCATGCGTAGCCGTGAGAACCTGCACCGAATAAATCACGGATGTAGGCTTTGTAAGAACCCACATAAATATAGATGCCATTTGCGAACATTCCGCCCCGAATAATGTATTCTCCGGTAGGAAAAATTTGCTGACAGTTCCCTGATGAATCCTTAAATCTTGAAGCCCCGAATAGTCCAAACATCCCTATAAATCCATCAATGGCTGATGTGATAATCGCAGTTCCTAATTTTTCAACATTGAGAAGATTATCAACATTAAGATTATATGCAAGACCCATCATAATCACCTAAAGGGTTGCTACCATTGACCATGTTAAAACAGGAATAGTGGGAAATAACTCAACCGGCGTGACCATCGCATTTGCGATATAGTAAGTGATGTCCCAATCCGTGCCGGGTGGCACTTCAATGTCCCAATTGGAAGCGAATGCGGGGCCGAAACCCGATGAGATAGGATAGGGGGCGGCAGAACCCGACAGACCCGCACCACCTACTCCATCGGGGTTGGTAAAGAAGGTTGTGACTCCAATAGCGAAATTGAGATACCCTGCGGGAACCCAAGCGTTGCCCGTCCCCCAAATTCCGGGCGTTGAGCCGAAGTATTTAATGACAATATATTCAGTAGGTTTCGTCCGTAGTCTTGCTTTTAATGTAGCATTTCCAATACCCGATACAAAGATGGATTGTGGCGTTGTCAATGCGTCCAATCGTTTAGGGGGTAATTGTCCTAAATCTTCAACAGACCATTGGTAGCCCTGTCTTCGCACCGACATAATTACTTATGGGCGGTGTTGCTATCTAAACGATTTGCTCATCAAGATTCCAAGATGTCCGGGATTCCATCGGAGTCGTCATCATCGTCTTCATGGTCGGCCAATCCGTCATTATCGTGGTCAAATTGTCCTGTGAGGTCGTTACCATCATTTGATTCAAAGTAGTCTGAAAGGCCATCGTTGTCATCGTCTGTATCGGTAGCGTCCCAAATGCCGTCATTGTCGTGGTCGTATCTGTATGCACCCCATGAGCCGCCAATTTCGTCCACATCAAGAATGTCGTCATTATCATCATCTGTGTCCACCGAATCATTGAGTCCGTCATTGTCATGGTCACGGCTTGCATCACTACCATTTGCATAGAAATCTTGGCGATTATCAATACCATCATTGTCTATGTCCATATCAAAGCGGTCTTCAATACCGTCATTGTCGTGGTCGTAAATGTTAGTGTTAGGGTCGCCATCATTGACTTCTTCTTGGTCAAGAATGCCATCGCCATCATCATCATCGTCTTCTAAGTCGGGGATGCCGTCATTGTCGTGGTCGTAAGGTGAATCATCCATAGTATCGGGGATGCCATCGTTATCATCATCATTATCCAAATCATCGGGGATTCCATCACCATCATTATCATTCTCCTGTTGATTTCCAACCTGCTGACCCTGTTGTTGCTCGGATTGTTGACCTTGTTGGCCTTGTTGACCGTTTTGAGTTTGGCCTTGTTGCTGTTGATTTTGACCGTTTTGGTTATCACCGTTTTGGTTTTGACCTTGCTGTTGTCCTTGTTGGCCGCCTTGTTCGCCGCCTTGTTGCTGTTGGCCTTGACCGTTATCTTGTTGTTGGCCTTGCTCGCCTTGCTGTCCCTGCTGACCTTGTTGACCTTGCTGACCGCTTTGTTGGCCTTGCCCTGACTCTTGGCCTTGCTGACCTGCTTGACCTTGTTGGCCTTGTTGTCCTTGCTGTCCCTGTTGTCCTTGCTGACCTTGACCCTGACCTTGACCCTGTTGTTGGCCTTGTCCTTGACCCTGACCTTGACCTTGCCCTTGTCCCTGTCCTTGCCCCTGTCCTTGTCCCTGTCCTTGTCCTTGCCCTTGGCCTTGTCCTTGACCTTGACCCTGACCCTGACCTTGCCCCTGTCCTTGTCCTTGTCCTTGTCCTTGCCCTTGTCCTTGACCCTGACCTTGACCCTCGCCTTCGCCTTGCCCTTGGTCTTCGGATTCGCCGCCGCCTTCTGTTCCACCATCACCCGAACCTGCTTGAGATTCTTGATAATCGGGGTCGTAAGCATCGGGAATACCATCTCCATCGGAGTCGGAGAATTCGCCATCATTAGGGTCGTTAGGGAATTGGTCTGTCCCATCGGGGCGACCATCGCCATCTGTATCTGCATTGTTAGGGTTTGTTCCCTTTGCATATTCTTGAGCATTAGTTAATCCATCGCCATCGGGGTCGCCATTAGCATCGCCACCACTTAAAGGGTCTAAGCCATTTGCGACTTCCCATCCATCGGGTAATCCGTCATTATCTGTATCGGCCTTAGAAAAATCTGTGCCGTGTTGCTGTTCTTCTGCGTTGGTTAAACCATCGCCGTCCCAATCTGCCCCACCATCGGAGGGGTCTAACGGGTCTGTTCCTTCACCTGTTACTACGCCTACTGAAAGAGTAAGCATAAGGGCGGTTAGTAGCGTAATTAAAGTCTTTTTGAATCTGTTTTCGTTTTCCATTTCGTTCACAATGTTGGTAGTTTAAGGAACCCAATGTTCCTTCTGCACATATCCATTGTATTTCGTGCTATCTATACTTTCGTATAATTTGTGCGCTAAGGATATGACGCATCCCTCTTGGTTTTACCACCTTTAGGTGTGGGGATTACGGACAATACCATCCATCATCAAATTTTGGGGGGTCTTCACTCATAGAGAGTCCGGCACTTATTTCCGTCATATTCTCAATTTCTGCAAGAACTGATTTGAACATTTTTTGCATATCTTCAAGAGCGTTCTCATCTAATTCGGCAATTATGGATTCAATAGGCGGCAATTGGAAAGATGATAGAAATTCTCTTTTGGCTTCAAAGGATACTACTTGAGTATCAATGTCATTACCAAATACTCCTTCCACTACGCCATCTAAAGATACAGTAAAATGAATGAAATCCAACCCTAATTGAACCTCAAGTGCTTCAATGATTTCGGGTGGTGGGAAATCATGGGGCATCATAATCATTCCTTGTTTTCTTGACTATCTATGGCTTCTCACTAATCAAAGAAGGGCTGATACATCTTGTGGAATGTATTTTCCGCTTTCCCTATCGTAGTGCATGAGGATAAGTGATTCAACTTCTGCCTCTTTAGCCGCAAGAAGCGTAGCGGTCAAACAAGGGGTAAGTCCGGTGATATACAATTTAACATAAAGCAAAGGCTCTAAGCAACCATAAGCGGTTTCAAAATTAGCATGGAAGTCCATTGGATTCTCCACAATTTGTGGGAAGATAAACTCCGTTAATGGCTTCCCATCATCTCTTGTAATTTCGTGGCGACCTTCGCATAGTCCAATGTGTGCGTCCATAATACAGGATAGTCGCTACAAGTATAAATAGGTAAGGGCTATTCTTCTTCCTCTATGAAGCGACCACCGAAGGGGTCAAGACGAGGGTTAGGTAGCATATCCCATGATGCAAGCATGGATTGTTCCACACCAACATTTTCAATGAATGTGGGGTCGTGTAGCATTTCACAGGCTTTGATATAATCGCCATCAGCAAGAACGGCTTTGAAAATTTCTTCTTGAGTATCGTCAAATTCCACTTGATAGACGAGAGCATGACGCTGACGATTTGCACCGGCTCGCATCACTAAGAATCCTAATTGTTTTTCATTTCCTACCATTGGGAGGAATGATTCAATCCCATGACAGTCTGCAATTCCAATAAATGTATTCATAATATCATCTCATAGACAAGGAAATTCTTCGTAATAATCAATTTCATTCATTACTTCGTAATAGCCGCAATCATTACAAATGCAAATCTCTCTCAAATATCGGCCCTTATAACCCTCTTGGATATTCTTTACTTCTGTGGCTGTGTGTGAGCAACAAGTAGGGCATTCATTCCCTTCCGTTGAGTCGCATTCGGGGCAAGACTTGATTTCCGCCATGTATTACCGTGCGCTTAACAAGTATTTATACCCTTCGTTCACGGATTTGTTGCATCCACGAAGTCCGTATTGTCCCTACCTGTGGGGTCGGTAATAATGGTTTGCTCCAAAGTATTATACTCATTATGTTGGGAAACTTCCATATCAAACAGATTATACCAATTTCCGATTCTTGGCTGATTGGCTGAAGATGTGGGGTGGAAGACAACAAAACAATTCCCTTGCATATCAATGATTTGGATGCTACGACCTTGTTGTTTGAAATCGGGCCGCATTCCAAATGAACGAGAAATCCATGTTACCCACCCTTCAACGAGAGGGAGAAGTGTTCCGATAGAACCTTGATAGGTTGATGTCTTCCTTGCGGCGTAGGCTTTGCGCTTGGCTTCTGCTTGAGTAATACGACTACCCATAGATGAAGGGGTGGCCGTAGGTATAGGTGCAACAGGCGTAGGTGCAACAGGTGTGTGCGGGGTGGGTGTGGGAGGGGTTGGCTGTGATTGTCCAATTATTTGAGGTCTAAACTTCGTAAGAACCTTGTCCAATTGTGGTTCTGTCAATAGGGCTACTGCTATATCACTACCCGAAATATGGAACAACGAAGTGGCATGATTGTAACGAGCAGGGTCATTGACACTATCCCACCCCATGAATGCAAGGAATTCATCAATGGGTGCATCATAAGGTATCTTTCTCATAATGGGACGAGGCCATTGGTTAAACTGTCCACGATAAATCGTATTTACTGCGCTATTGTATTTATTTGCGGCTTCTCGTTCTGCACGGTCTTGTGCTTCCTTCTTTTTCTTAGCATCCATCCATACAGGGAATTCTGCCCATTCCGTAGGAGTTAAAAAGACTGTTTGGAATTTGTAACTAAATGCTTTCGCAATATCCCCTCTATTTCCATAATAAGAAGAATAGCGAGATACTGTGCCTCCGTAAATAGTCGTGATATAATCAACAAGATAGTATTCATCATTTTTGTCAAAAGCATACCATTTAGAATCGGGGTATTTAGCACTCAAAACATCGCTACCAATCTTTTGAAATTGTTTTGTCTGTTGTTTCTTATCTGCTTTCTTTCGGCGTTCAAAATCGGCATACATGAACATTCTCCACAATTCATTCATTTCTTGCTTTGTTTTGTCACCCACATATTTGAGGTTAATTGTGCCTTTGATACGAAGTTGTAAATCTCCATATTTTCCGCTTGCTTTTAAGGTTGTAATCCAATCCATCATTCGGTTAAGGGTTCTTTGGACATATTTTGATTCAGTAGCCGGTGGGAATACAGGAACTACTGCCGTTCTCCACCCCTTACCTAAATAATTACCCTTTCGCTTTCGGACATGAACCATCTTGTCAAGATATTCGGGATTAGGCATTGGTTGGTCTATCATTTTCACATCGCCTGTTAATGGGTCAAGTATTTCTTCTCCTGTCATTTCGTTCACTTCGGGAACTTCAATGTAAATTCTTGCCTCGTTTAATCCGGCTTCCCAATCTTCCTTCATTTGTTCAACGCTTCCGGTTCCTGTCCATGGTTGTAAATACCATCGGGCAGGTTTGTTGGGGTCTATCTCCATGTTAAACATTCTTCCTTGTAATAGACGAGTCCCTGCACCTTCAATAAAACAACCACCTGTGTAATTTTGCCTTTTGTCAATTAGGGGTGCAAGAGTTCCTTTGTTGTAAATTTGGTCGGGACTTTCCACTTCCCACAAACTTTTCTTTTGCATAGCCAACCATTCTTTTTCTCGTTGATTGTAATAGCGAACCATTCTTTCTGCATAGTCCCAAACACCCATTGTTTTGTAACCATAACCTGTCATTCCTTGTGGTGAACCGGATGGCCCGTATGCACCAACGGCTTTATCTAACTCATAAAATGCGGCGAGTCCTCTAACATCTATGCCTGTGTATCTATCAAAACATCCCGAACCAATTTGAAGAATATCGCCTTCTTTGATATTCATAACGAAAGTATTACTTTGAATACCCCCTGTCTTTTTAAGGTCTTTCTTAGCACGAATAATTTGAACAATATCTCTTGGCCTTTTATCGCCCTTTGATGCGGGCTGACAATGATGACAATTCAAATCTGTTTTATCATTGAAATTTGCGGCCAATGCTTCTAATTGTGGCCCAATATCAATTACCCTTTGGTCATGTTCTGCTTGCGTCACAATTCCTTCATCCACGACATGAGGCATGAACGCCTTTCCACCCCCCAAATGTGTCAAATCTATGAATTTGATAAATCCAATGCGTTCAAAATCTTCACTTGCTAATTCGCCATGGGTAATTTCAATAGGAAGAACATCTCTTACCCAATTCCCATTAGAATCTATGCGAGCATCAGCAAGTTTATTTGCTTGTGCCGCAGGGATAAGATGTTTGCCAAGTGGAACCGAAATTCCGGGTTTAATTGTGTAATCAAAAGGAATCTTCGGAATTTTACTATCTGCGGCTTTTTTGACTCTCGCCATCCTACTTTCAAAGTATGGAAGACGATTTGGTAAAATGTTGAATGTGTTTGTGTAAGTCTTGCCGGTATATTTTGCCATGTTTAATCACCTTTTTGTTTCATAATGCGCTTAAAATCGGCTTCTTGTCTTGCTCCTGAAAGATTTGGGCGATATTCTTCCCTCTTTCGGGCATCGGAATGTCCGTCATTGTATGCGTAGGAATATGCGTGGGATTCTGCATCATATAATGCAGGGTCAAAGTGTTTTGAATTTCTATCATTATAAATACCGGTAGTTTCATCATATTCTGTGCTACCTACGGCCTTAGCCCCCAATGCTAAACCAACCTTTTGATGTGCGCCCTTTTGATGTTCTCCACCAACATTGAATCGTTTTAATCCTTGCTTGATGGAAGCATCCCGCCAATCATAAATTGTGCAAAGTGTTCCATCAATTTCAACAACCCATCCCGAAGATTTCACTTTCCCGTCCCCACTTGCACCCATATTTGGATTGCCGAAGGCTTTTCTTAAATTACTACGGGTAGTGATTACATATCCTTGAAGACTTGTATTGCCATACATCCTATCGGGGGAAACTTGCTTAACTTCGTGACCATTCCTCTCGGCGGAAAATGATTCTGCACTAAATTCGTCTAAACCAAATGGTGTGGATTGATAAACTTGGCCTCCTTTCCGTGTATAAAATTCCACTTCTGCATCTTCCACCCCATTCATTGAATCCCATTCAGCAACAGAACGGATATTGGGGCTTGGATGAGTCATAAAATCATCTAACCAATCTTTATCTTCTTTGCCTGACCAAACCGTTTTCGTGGCTTTGATATGATAGTGCATACAATTAGGAGAACAACGAGGGGAAGGTGCTATTTTTTCAATAATCCCTTCCTTGTAGCAAGAAATATCCACCGTTGGCTTATCACCATCACCCGCAGGGAATCCAAAATCATAACTTCTCACTAATGTCCCCACAGGAAGCATATCTTCATCGGCGGAAAATGATTCTGCGTAATTTTCATAAGACATACATTGTGAACAATAACATTCTGTTCCATGACTACCACCACCTGCACTTTCCACACAAGGCCAACAAGTCCATTGGCTGTATTCTTGTGGAGAGGACGATTTAAGTTTTCCACAATCTCCACAAGTAGGTCGTTGCGATTCTTTCTTTACCCTAATTTCACAACATGGGCAACCTGTTGTCTGTCCACAATGACGATGCCCTGCAACGGAACAAACGCCACAAATGGAAATTGAATCGGCGGCGAATGATTCTGCCTCAAATTCAAAAATAGGGACATCTGCTTCGGGACATATTTTGCCTTCATCACAGTATTCACACTCTTCCCACGCCCGAACCTCTAATGAGGGAGGATTCCATCTATCTCCGCCATCTTCCACCCACCGTGAAGGGATTTCTCCCTCTCCATCACAATGATTACAGTCCCAATAATGACTACCTCCCTCATTCATGGTGTCCCAATCTTCATCGCAATAATCAGCCTTACACCATCCATCGGGGTCGTTATCGTAAGAGTGTTCACAAGTATGAGTAGCAGGGTCGCCACATTCCCTGCACACTTTGGATTTTGGTTCTTCGGCGGAAAATGATTCTGCCTCATTTCTGTTCGCTATTCTAATATCTGCTTCAATACCATGACAAGGCCAACACAGGAAAGTTTCTTGAACACGATACCCGCCACAAGTTTTGTGATTATAACACCTATCGGGTGATGGAATTACCCGTTCAAGGGAGAATGATTCTGCAACGAACCAATCCGTAGGCAACCTGCTCACACCGCCATCATTAAATCTCAATAATGCAAAGTGGTCGCCACAATCGGTGCAGATGATTTGGGCGGTAGCGTTCAGTCCACGATGTTTGGGACTTCCCTTTTGAAATCCATACCTGCTATGAGAACCCTCCGTCACATAATCGTAAATAGACCAATTCTTGTGTTCGCACTTTGATTCGGCGGAGAATGATTCTGCACGGTTGCTACATGGACAGAATTGACCACCTTCCCTTACTAAACCACAGTCAAAACACTTAGATTCTGCACCATCTCTTTGTCTTGATACCCATTCGGGTTCTGCTAAATCCCCTGCGGAAAATGATTCTGCATTCCTAACACCGAACTTATTTACAAGATGATTCCTATAATTTCTCTCACGAATTGTTTTGACACCGAACAAACCTACGCCAACAATAGCGGCGGCAGTTAGACCGTCCTTCCAATCCATATTTTGTAATTATCGTTCTATCTATCTAAAGATAGGGATTTACTATTTTTCAAAATAAAAGTTTCCAATTGAAAAGACTTCAAGACCCAATATGGTCGGCGGGTTTTCCACGATATTTGCAGGTTGAACAAATAACATCAATACAATGATTGTTTAACAATAATTCAATATGTGTCCAAGGGAGGTCGCAAATAGATTTCGTGGGTGGGTCTTCCATTTGATATTCAATGTATAATTTGATTGGGTGTATAGTAGTGCCACCACAATGAGGACAGGCGTTTTCATATCTTTGAAGAATGTGTTCTCGCTTTCTTTCACGAAGGTCTTTCTTCCTCGTAGTATTTTTCCGAATCAAAGGCTCACGATTCTCCCCGTAGTATTTGGGATTATATTTTGCCATATATTCCTTTTTCTGTTCGGGGTTGGAGTAAGGCATAAATAATGATTTGCTTTCCTTCTATCTAAGGCTATGTCTTCAAGACCTCTTGACCAATAACATACCAATTCCTGCCACCACAGCAACATAACCTACTGTGCGAGGAAATCCTTTGAAAGAAAATGCTATTAAGCCACCAACACCAATAACTACAATCGGAAATGAAGTGTTTTCCATACCCTATCTTTAGAAAAACGACTATCTAACAGCGACCCTATATGAATGATTCGGAAACTGATGGAACCTAAAGACGCTTTTAATGGTCTAATCAAAGCAATAGTGCAAGGATTCCGGGAATTGCGGCCAATAAGAATTCCCATCGCATCTTCTTTTCTTCTGCCGATTCAGTTTCCATAGATTCTATCTTCTCTTTGACTTCTGCAATCCTTTCTTCCACAACAGCGATTCGGGTTGTCAAAGGAGGTCTGCCATTTCCATCACGAATGGTTATGTTAAGGGATGAAATATCTTCTTTCAACCTACCAATCTCGGTTTCAATCCGAGCGATAACTACTTTGGCATCTTGAGTTTCCTCAATAAATGTTTCAAGAATTAAGGCTAAATCTTCGGAAAATTCCTCAACAAGTTTTTCTGATTCTTTACTCATGGGTAGCCCTCTCCGTAATTTTAATTTGTAATTGTTTCGCTGTTCGGATAATACAGTCATACCTGCGGATAGATAAACCACAAAGAAAATGAACATTTTCTGCCCGCATTTCTGCCGAGTCAAATGTTGATTCTATACTCATAATGACCCTTAAAAAGAAATGCGCTACTCCACTATCTAATAATTCGTGTTAGAAGGAATGTTACGGAGGGCAGGGATTTGAACCCTACGAGTTTCCCATATTATCGGAGTCGTCACCCCTAATGGATTCTTTACCTATGCTTGTTTTACCAATCTTCCGTAATCTGTCCGACACGGATTCAGTATAAAAGGGTTTCTATCTGCAACACCGTAAATTGCTTTTCATCATCACGCATTTCTGCAACCCGTTCAAATCCCTGTGAGATAAACCATTCACAAACTTCCATGTCTTTCTCCCTGTTCGTATCGTCAAACAGAATCAAACTGTTCTCAAAGATTTCGGGTTGGGCGAGGTAATAATCTTGCATTCCCTTTCTCATGCGCTTAGATGGCCCATCAACAATGATGAGAACATAGTCGTCCTCAAGGTCGCCATTTTCAAGTGCTTCCCAAGAATACCAATCATCAACGATGGGTGCATGAATGTAGCGTGAACCCGAAAATCCATTCATCCAAAATGAATCCTGTTCTATGGAGGTCATATTGAAATGCTTGACCAATTCTCCTGTCCCCATGCCCGAACCAAATTCCAAAACCTTTGAACCCGAAGGAACATTTTCAAGAATCCAATCAAAACATTGTTGGGTAATTGCCCAACCGCCAAGAGTCATAAATGATAATGGACAGGGGTTCTATCTATGACTATGCCCATTTTTCAGGAAGGTTGGTGTCTTTCCACCCAACATAAATTTGAAGTCCATCTTTTAGAATTAGTTTTATTTCATCAATTAAACCTTGTGGAACATTTTTTCCCGTTTCAAGAATTCTGTAATCGGAGAAAGAAATAAGAATATATGTTTCGGACGAATCTGTGGGGAGATAGCAATTATATGACTTCCCTCCAACGAAACTATATTCAAACCGCCAATCGGGGTCATGGTTTTCAAGTAAGTGCTTACTTAGATGCTCAAGCGGATAATTTTCTAACATATTAGATACATAGGATATACAAGTATTTATACCTCAAGATGCTTTCGCATCCGTAGGATTAAAGTCAATCTCGCAAACATCATTATCGCAAAATCTTTCCACAATAATTTCTTCGCCTTTGACTCTTCCAAAATTTAGTTTCCCTAAACTATTAGTCATCTGTTGATAGGTTTTTTCGTCAATGGATTCGTAAGGCATTTGCTGATAAGCACCCGCTTCCAAACGAGGAAGGAATGAGATGCCTTTCAATTGGTATTGGAATACATCAAGTGCATTGGCAATCTGCTCTCCTTCAGTATCGGGGTCAAAAGTTACGGTGCATGAAACTTGATTGTCTGCCCAATATCTTTGAGCGAGGGCGGCAAGAGATAATTGTTCCCACATAGAAACTTTGTCAAGAGTCCTAACTCCTTCTCCTACATCAACAGGTATCTCCACTACAACCGTAGTAGTTTCCGAGCCAAAAGCAGGTTCAATTTTATATCCCGCTTTTTCTAAAGAAGGAACGAGGGAGGAATTTATACCAAGCCGCATTCTGCGAATATAGTATCTTGATTCGGGGAAATGAATTCCGGGTGTGGAACCTGCAAGAAGTGAAACCGTTCCCGATGGTTTAATGGAAGTCGTTTTTATAGAACGAGGTATAGCCATCCAATCCGAGAATTTTTCATCTAACTTTTGAATGTGATGATAACCTGCATCCATCCATGTCTGTAATTGTCCAACACTATTTTGTGCGATAAATTGAGCAATTCCCGACATTGAGCAACCAATTCTGCGATTACGCAACATTACACGATTGGTTTCGGGCCAATGTGTCTGCCCCAATGTCACCGTTTTTGCATATAGATACGCATACTTCAAGGTATTTAGATAATCTTCTAATGAATCGTGATTGGTAGGGAATGTTTCAACAAGACAGCACAATTCGTGAGATTCAAGAGTCTGTTCCAAACAGGGATTTCCACCCATCGCTCGGCGGTCTTTGAAATTAGGCTCATCCTCCATACGCCCGTAGTCTTGCATATTCTTCAACCACGCATAACCCGGCTCTCCATTGATACGCACACGGTCTGCTGAAGGTCTATAATCCATGCCTATGCTCGCATATATGGAATTATTTGAAGTCCATCCAAAAGTTTCTCTATGTGGGTTCACTTCGTAATTTTTGAGGTCAAGGTATTCGTCATTGTCGGCCTCACCGAAAACGATTTCTGCGGTTCTTCGGACATTACCGGAAACTACACATTTTCCAATGAGATTCATAATGTCCACAATAGCCGTTAGGGATATGGGTTGTCCAATTTCTGCATCCAACGCCTCTCGTATTTGATTGTGTAAATCAATGAGTGGTTGGGGGCCACTTGATTCGCCACCAAATCCCTTGATAGGAACTCCTGCGGGACGAATTATAGAATAGTCAAATTCAATCTCTCCGGTTCCCATAGAATATGAATCAAGAAGCAAACGGAGGGATTCAACCCACCCCTCTCTTGTGTCGGGGACTTCACATTTTTCAATTCTT